>MDSZ01010045.1_pt1 | contig 25155 bp, 23 predicted proteins | sample 811201 | NCBI WGS metagenome assembly MDSZ01 (sample SAMN05326647, study PRJNA326480) | marine metagenome | isolation source: seawater | place: Indian Ocean: North | collected 2010
AGTTCAACAGTAACCGTAGCTGCACCCGTCAAGACAACAACTGGTGCTGTTGTATCGACAACATTAACTATTCTTGTAGCAGTGCTAGTGTTACCAGCTGCATCAGTAGCTGAGTAAGTGATTGTATATGTTCCAACAGTGCTTGTATCAACAGAACCAGATGAAGATACTGTTTCACCACCATCAGAAGTTGCACCAGCATCAGTATATGGTGAACCCAGCTCGACAGTGGCAGGATTGTCGCCAAGAACTGTTATCACAGGAAAAACTGTATCTGGAGGTGTGCTTGAGTCTTCAGTAACATTACCAGCGATTACAACACCGGCAAGAATAAGAAGTTGCTCAATAATTGAAATTTCTAACAGCGCAGCTTTTCTAGCTTCTGTGCTCATTGGGATATCTTCCTGATCATCATCTTCAAGCGCTTTAATCAAGACGTTCCTTCTTTCAATAAGTTGGTCAGTAGAAAGTGACTCCAGGTTTTGTGTTAATTCCGCTAAATCACTGTCCGGCATAGCTAAAACCGAAATAGGAAGTAAAGCTATTGAAAGCGCTAATGTAGATAGTAATAGTCTCATGCAGTTATATCCCCGTAAAATATGATTATGCATAAAAGTTGATTTAAAAACAATATCTTTCAAGAATGTTTTTAAAAAAAACATAAATTAGTTTGAAGACCTAAATTTAACAAGAAGATCATATAAAGTATTCTTCCTTATGAGCTTTTGAGCTGGATCTTTGGTAAGTGGACGCCAAGAATAATTAATGAAATTTCCATAAATTGGTATATTAAAGAAAATTCCTTTATCAAAACTACCTTCGCCAAAATCTTCTTCGCTAACATTAGTGTTAGAAGCAAAAATTCCGAATTCTATGCCATTGCTAAAACTTCTCGATAACTCAATAGTTGACCCTACATCTCCGGCTAGGTACTCACCATAACTTACTTTTGCATCAAAAGGGATACCAAAATAATTTCTATAATAAAAATTTATGTGTCCTGTTAGATTCTCATAATCTAAAGTATCTAATCTTAGTTTATAGTCTCTTTTTTTTACATCAAATAATTCAAAACCGAATGCAAAACTCTTTTTTGGATCAAACCATAGGTACTCAAATCCATAACCTTGAAACATTTCTTCTAAAATACCTGCTGTAATCATTAAATGATTATTCTTGGATAGTGTTTGATAAAAATCTAATTGGGCCCTTCCAATGATCAGGCCATCATTAAAATTTCTAAGATAATCTTTCACGTCAGATCTTACTTGGGCTGGATAAGTATTTCTTGGTGGAAATATTAGCTCATCAAAATTATCCCAAATTGAGTATTTTATGTTTGAAGAAAAGATGAAATTATCTTTAATCACATACTCGCTATTATTTTCAAGTAATAAAGCTAATTTTAAGAACCCTTCTCTGCCAGCAATAAATGGTCTTATATTTAATTGTGTATCAGAACTAAAATTCGATTTTGACTCTCTTAAAAAAACAAGAGTTCCTTGTTCTTCAAAGTTATCAGAGAATCCTTCAATGGCAACAAGATCTGCTATTTTTTGATTTGTAATAATTTGTTTATTGATTTTACTATCTCTTTTTGCACTCATTATTATCTGCTCAATAAGTTCAGATGAAGAGTGTTTAAATTGTGATATTTCTACTCCAACGATATCCTCTTTTTCTATTATCTTATTTACTCCTATTCCATTATCTTTTAGATGATTTACGAAATTTGAGTACTTGTCTTCTGAGCTGTAATCTCTTTCTTTTTTATATCTATATTCAGGCAAAGAATCTTTATCACCTTTATATACGAATCTTAAAGATAAACTATTACCTCTTTCAAAAGAAAGCCCAAAAGTAAGGTTGCGATTTGGGCTGAAATCTAATCCAAGACTATATTCACTTTCATTTTCCTTGTATTCAATCAGGCCAGATGAAAGAGTTGTATCTCTCTCAATTTTTAAAATAGTTTTGTTATTAAGAATATAAGAAAGACCGAAAAAAACTGAAGCTCCTTCTCCAGAGAAAAAATTATCTGCTTCAATATTGCCACCAAATCCAACTTTTGCAGCTCTGGTGCTAAATCTATCATCAATCTTTGTTAACGGATTAGATATGTCATCATAGCCATTCATGTTTCCCCACCCCATACCCAAATGCATATCAAGCTTACCAATGCCATATGAAGAAACAATATATTCTGATCCATATAAGCCTGTTCCAGCCATGTCATTTATACCAATTGCAATAGCTGGAAGTTTATTCTCGTCTTTTAATCTAATTTTAAAGTTAAATCCTTTATCCTTATAATCCTGATATTCCTCGAATCCAGGATAGGGTTTACCTTGGATATTGGTGTAAAATACTGATGCTTCTAGCCAATCGAAAGGGGCTGCAAAAAAAGATATTTTTTGGTCAGGCTCACCATCATAAGCAGTAAATCCAAAAGCAGACTCATTGTATAGCCTAGCAGTCGGCATATTGACCAAACCAACAACTCCATGATTATTGGGTGTGTTAAATTTAAAACTATCTGCTACTGTGAAAGAAGCATGCCCATAGAATGCAAGAGTAATAAAAGCGAGCCTAAAAAGCCTCATTAGATGTTAATCACTTTTAAGATTATCTATTGCTGCAGCTGAGAAAGCTAGATTTGATAATATCTGAGTAATTGGTGCAAGGATTTCTACTCCAGATTGACTTATTCTTCTGGGGACCACTACGGTATCGCCTGGTAAAACTTTCGAATTTCCTGAGAATAAATTTCTTGATGCTTTTCTAATTGTTCCGTTTGCAGAGATGATATAAGTGTTGTTTTTATCAGCGGTATCTTTGAAGCCCCCGCCCATATTTACAACATCAATGACACTATAATTAGTTCCCACAAATGATGTTGGGTTAAGTACTTCACCTACAACGCTTATTATATTAGAGGATTTTGGGATAATGATAGTATCATTATTAGCAAGCAACATTTCTGATGTAAGTTTTGATCTAGGAGAGAAATCACCTGCCACTCTTCCAAGATTTTCATCTTCTATATTTTGAGCAAGATTTGTTGCTAAATTTATTTCATTTGATGTTTCGCTGTCCAATTCAGTCAACATGTACATTTCATTCAATTCATTTAGAGATCTTTCAAGAGCCTCTATTTGACGATTTCTAACATCAGCTCTTAAAAATATAATTCCCTCGAAGAATGCTTCTTCCTTAAAGCCTCCTACCAATTCATAAAGGTCTGAAATACTTGACCCAGATCTTAAAGAATATTTTCCTGGATAATTGACTTCTCCCTCAACCAAAACCTCAATAATAGAATCTATAGGTTTTTTTAATTGAAGCGTATTAAATTTTGTTGCATTGACTGATAGATCCTCAATATTTGAGACAAGAACATTATTTTCAATAGGTTTTATGTAAGAAACTTCTGAGATGTAATCTTTTGAATTTAAACCTATAAAATTTAGAAGAGAAATTGGCTTAAATTTACCCACAACTGGATATAAAAACTGTTCATCTCCATAATTAATCTTCAAATTATGTTCATCAATCTTTTTTTGTGTTTGAGAGGATGCAAAAGAATAATCAATGTTATTAAAATTAAAGAAATGTACTTCTGATTTTCCTTCTAGAGATACATTCTTATAAGTATTTGGATCATTAAGATTAAACAAGATTATTTCTTTTGAATAGTTTTTATCATTATATTTTTCTAAAAAAGCTAGCCACGGATAAACATCAACAAACGTCATTGCACTTATTAGTTGCTCTAAATTTGAAAAGTTTTTTTGATTATACGATCCTGCCTGATAAACTGCTCCCGAGACATATAAATTATTTTGATTCTGAGCTAAATAAGAGAAGATATCCACAGAAAAAACATCCTTCAAATTCAGACTAAGATCTGCGGTTTCTATCTCAATATTTTTTGAAAAATTTTCATTGGTTTTCCTGATGAGTATCTTGGATTTGTTTGCATTAGTATTAAATCCAAGTCCATATTCTAATAAATCTGATAAATCTTCATTGTCTATTATTTCATATATTCCAGGCCGTCTAACCGAACCATTGAGAGTTACAAATTGTTTTGCGGGATTAATTAAGATTGTATCGCCAGCATCAATTGTTAAATCCTTTGACCGATCTCCATAAATAAGCAAATCATACAAATCAAAGTAATGAATATCTCCATTAGCTCTGATTAGCTTAATCTCTCTAAGCGAAGCTATCTCCAAAATACCACCTGAATATGCTAATGCTCCGGTGATTGTTGAAAAAGGGTTAACTAGATATGATCCTGGCATATTAACAGCACCAACAATAGTTATTTTTTTAGCACTTAAACTTTTTAATGAAAGGTTCACATCTACACCAATAAATGTCTGCTTAACAATATTTGATATTTTCTCTTTAACCTCACCAAAGGTTTCTCCTACAACAGAAATTGAACCAATTTCAGGAAAAAGAATCGTCCCATCAAGCCTTACACTCAGATCAAATATTCTTTCTTTAGTTCCGGAAAGTATCACCGAAAACTGGTCTTTTATAGAAATTTTGTAATCATTGGGTAGAGGCAGATCACCCATCGCAGAAATAGATGTTGGCATACTGGAAAAAAAGTTATACCCAAACTTCTGCGGCCCATTATTTGTTAATTCTTTATTGAGCATATCATCAATTGGCTCTAGTGACTCTTCTAGTTCCTGATCATCTAACTTCTCATCATAGCTAGCATCCTGATCTTGTGAATATAGCTCCATTGCAAGGTTAATTTCTTCTTCAGACAAATTCTCTAAAATCCTAGGATCTATTTGCTGAGAATTAATATGAAGAGCAAATGGAAAAAGAAAAAGAATAAATATGTAATTTGATATGTGTGACTTCATAATCATGTCTAAAAATTAATTATAATCATTTTTAAGGATTTTACTCCATTCCAGGAACAGAAACACCATTGATGATTAAAAATGATTTCAGAATCCTATCCATGCTTTGATTTACATCGTTTTCTTGGAGTGTTCTGTTTTTAGATTGGAAAATAAATCTACAGCCTAACTTAAGTGTGCCCGTATTTTTATTAAAAAAATAATCGAATATAAACGATTCTTTTAAATTTCTTTCATTTAGTTTTTCTAACTCCTCAAGAACCTTATATTCAGCTTTTTTGTTCTGAATAAGGAATGAGATATCTCGAGAGCTACTCGGATATTCTGATATTTCCTCATATTTTGGGAAGTGATTATCAGTAATTTTTGAGACGATATCTTTTTTTTCAAAATTTATTATTTCTTCAATTTTAGCTTCAAAGTAAAAAATCTTGTCCTTTATCTTGGAATTAAGATTATTTCTGGAGATTTCATCTATTTTATTTATGTCAATATGTTCTGACAAAATCTCTGCAATGTAGCTTTTATCAATTTTTTTTGAGAAATCTCTATAGTTATGGCCTTTTCTTCCTGAGGCTATTATTCCAATTTTATATGTTTCATTTAAGTCTCTGTCGTAAGAATAGACTTTTGAAAATTCAAATAGTTTTATAGAGTCTTTCTGACGCTTTTCGTTATATAACAAGTTTTCAATTAAAGAATCTTTCAGGTTTTGTCTCATAAATCGTTTATTAGAATCAAGAGGATTGTCTAATTCGATCGTATCCTTGTCATCTTGGCTTACAAATGGGAAATTAATCACCTCAGAAAAATTATTTTTTAACAAAACAGCTCTTAATGCCGAATATTCTGATCTTTCATGGTTTTCAACAATTGGTTTTATGTTCAGGGGAGTGCTCGGTAAATTGTCATAACCAATTACTCTTGCAATTTCCTCAGCTATGTCATTTTGTGAGGAAATATCATGCCTATGCTGTGGAATATGTAATGATTTATCAATCAAAAAACCTAACTTGTTCAGTTTATCAATTATTTCTCTCTCGCTGATATTTGATCCTAGTATTGAATTTATCTTACTGTAATCAAATTCAATTACCTTTTGTTTAGGAGTTTCTCCAAACGAGACTAACTTCAATTTCCTTATAGGAACATGCTCTTTTATTATTTGAATAAATCGTCTTAAAACTTTTTCATGAACTGTTGGATCTACGCCTCTTTCAAACTTATGAGAAGCTTCAGAATTTATATTATATTTCACTGACTTACCTATAATTAATTCAGGCTTAAAATAAGCGCATTCGACTAATACGTGTTTGGTATCACGAGCACATGCAGTTTTAAGCCCTCCCATAATGCCAGCCATACTGATAATCTCTTTTTCAAGTGAGAAAACACCACAATTCCCATTCAAATCTATTTTGGTATTTAAAAGTGTAGTGAAGCTTTCATTGCAGTCTTTCATTTCAAGTGATAATTTACGATTGATTTCTTTCCTATCAAAACAATGTGTTGGTTGACCTAGCTCATATGAAATATAGTTTGAAATATCTGTAAAAAAATTATTCTTTTTAATTCCTAAACACTGAAAGTAAGAGGATAAATTATCATTATATTTTTCAGGAAGATCCTCTACTTCTATTTCTAAAAAAGATATATTTGGACAAAAATCTAAAGACTTATTTTCGAAGTCAATGTTGAGCTCATTAATAGTCTCATCAAAGATATTTAAATTCTCATTAAAATCGAAAAAAACTCCTAAATCTCTAGCTATTCCATAAACTGAAAAACAGTCTCCTCTATTGGGAGTTAATTCAAGATCAAGAATATCATTCTCTATACTGTGCTCATGTCCAAGTTGGAAAAGTTTTTCAGACACTTCATCAATTGTAGGTTTTTGATGAAGATAAGATAGTAAATGTTTATATACTATTTTCATTAAAATTGATTTATAAAATCGAGATTCGATTTATAAAAGTCTCTTATATCGGTTATCCCATACTTGAGCATTGCTATTCTTTCAACACCCAAACCCAAGGCTAGTCCTGAAAATTTTTTATTATCAATATTGCAATTCTCTAGAACAACCGGATTAACAATGCCACATCCAAGAATTTCTAACCAATCCCCATCTTTAGATAAGATATCAACCTCTGCTGATGGTTCAGTAAAAGGAAAATATGACGGTCTAAATCTTATTTTTACATCACTCCCAAAAATATCATGAATTATCTCGTGAATAAGAGCTTTTAAATTTGAAAAATTTACATTTTCGTCTACATAAATCCCCTCTATTTGATGAAACATAGGTAAATGAGTTGAGTCATCATCTTTTCTATAAACTTTACCAGCTGAAGATAAAGCCATTGGAGGTTTAAGTTCCAACATGCTTCTTATTTGAACTGGAGAGGTATGTGTTCTTAGAACATTTTTTTTATTATTGACATAAAATGTATCATGCATTTGTCTTGCAGGATGTGTCTTTCTGATATTTAACATATCAAAATTAAATTCCTCTGTTTCTACCTCAGGTCCATCAATATGTCTAAAACCTTTTGTTGCAAGAACGTCTAATAAAAAAAATTTAATTTTTGATATGGGATGATTTGACCCAATCTCTTCAGGAATCTTGGGTAAATCATTTTTGTCGAGTGACATCAATCAGCGATTTACTTCAGAACTTTTTTCAACAATTTTTCAAAAGTTGAAATATCATTTACAGCAATATCGGAAAGCATTTTCCTATTGAGATTTATGTTTTGAGATTTTAAGGCAGGTATTAGCCTAGAATAATTGTACCCAAAACTTTTAGCGGCAGCACTAATCCTAGAGATCCATAAAGACCTAAAATCCCTTTTTCTAACTTTTCTATCTCGAAAAGAATATTGCAAAGCTTTTATCTGTGACTGTTTTGCTGTCTTAAAAAGTCTACTTCTTGCTCCATAATGACCCTTGGTAGCCTTTAAAACTTTTTTATGTCTAGATTTTGCCGTCAATGATTTCGTTACTCTTGCCATGATTATTTTATTAATTTAGATGCTATTTTAAGTGTTTCACCCGTTAGCTTATTTAGTCCTCTGTTATGTCTTTTCCTTTTAGTCTTTTGCTTAGAAAGTATATGATTTCTATTAGCGCTTCTGCTTTTAACAGATGAGCCAGTTTTTTTAAATCTTTTGCTTGCTCCGGAATGTGTTTTGAGTTTATATCCCATACTAATATTACCTATCTATTTCTTCTTAAGCGGTGAAAGAATCATTAACAGTTGTCTTCCCTCTAATGAAGGATCTTGATCAACCTGAGAAATTTCAGATAGATCTTCCTTAATTCTATTAAGCAAATCTAGGCCTAAATCACTATTAAGAATCTCTCTTCCCCTAAATCGGACGCTAATTTTAGTCTTATTTTTGTTAAGAATAAAGCTTTTAATTTTTTTTAATTTTATATTGTAGTCACCAAGGTCAGTTGAAGGCCTAAACTTTATTTCTTTTATTGTGTTCTTTTTCGTTTTTGATTTACTAGATACTACACTTTTCTTTTTATGAAATAACATCTTTCCATAATCTAAGATTTTGCAAACTACAGGTTCATTTCCTTTAGGTGATACTTGAACAAGGTCTAATGACTTGCCTTTTGCAGCTTGCAGAGCATCACTCAGAGAGACAATCCCAGATTTAGCTCCACCTTCATCAATGAGCATAACTTCATCAGCCTTGATAAACTCGTTAATAGGTACTTGTCTTTTTTTAGAAATGGCTATGTCTAACTCCCGGAAAATAACTAAGAAAAATCAATGTAGATTTGATGAGATTGAGAAAGGAAAAGTTATCATTTGACCGAATTTTAAACTAATTTGTAGTTTTATCAAATACTTATAAGGTTATCTAAAGAATAATTATGGCTGAAGAATAAAAGAGTCCCAATCATTATCTTTAAGCTCAAAAACTTCTCTTTTGTTTAATCTTGAATTATGACCCGTCCAAAATTCAAAATAATTTGGTTTAAATGCATATCCGCCCCAAAAATCTGGTCTATCTAATGAATTTTCTGACAAAGCTGTTAGAAAATTCTTTTCAACCTGTTCATAAGAGCTTATTTTTGAAGATTGGTCCGATGAAAGAGCAAGCGCATTTTTTTCAGTTGATCTTTTTGAAAAATGATAATCAGAAAACTCTTCTGAAGCCTTTTTTATTGTTCCTTTCATTCTAATTTGAGTATTAATTTCGGACCAATAGAAAACAGCAGCAATCTGGTTATGTGTTTCAATGGCTTTGGCCTTTTGACTTTTATAATTTGTAAAGAATATCCACTCGTCATCAATCACATATTTTAGGTTTACATATCTACAATCAACCTCATTAGTATCTTTATTAAAGGTACTTAATGACATCCCATGAATCATTTTTTGCCCACTTTCAATTCCTTTTTCATAAAGTTCCTTAAAGCGCAAGTTAGGCTCTATATTTTTAATTTTAGATATATCAATCAAAATATTTACCGACTGTCTAAAAGTAAATTCATTACATTATTTGATCCAGATTCTGGCCTGTTTCAATGTGATTAAAGGAAGGGATAACTTTATGAAAGAGATTTAAAATATCTGTTTTCGTCCAACTCTCTTGTTGTTTAAGATCTAAGATTCTCTCTTTAAAATTATAGAAGGATATAGTTTCATCATAATTATCTTGACCGATTATAATCCCAATTTTTTTAAATCTCTCAAGATCAAGCTCCTCCTTATTAGTGAAGAATTCTTCAAAGCTTTTCTCTCCTGATGTTGAACTTGCAGAGAAAAAACATGGCCATTTACCTTTTCCTTTCAAGCTTTCTACACTTCTTCTGGCTTCTTCTTCAGAATTACATTCAAAAACTTCATAACCTTTGTAATTCAAAAAGTTTTTTGCAATTTCCTTAAAATTTACAAGATGCAAAGACTCCTCAAGTTTTGGAAAGAATATTTCTTTATTGTTTCCAAAAATACAAGATAGCAAACATAATTCTCCCGATTCCTTGGGTGTCACAAAGTATCTACATATATTATCGGGAGCAGCTATGGGTTGGTCTTGATTAAAACGATTTAAAAATCCCTGTAAGAGAGACCCATCTGAAAAAGCTACATTGGCAAATCTTGCAGTTGAGAAATCAATATTAAAGTCCTCTTGCATTAAGAATTTTTCCATAATTCTTTTACTTGCGCCCATCAAATTAACTGGGTTCGCGGCTTTGTCAGTAGATACACAAAAATATTTCTTTGAGCCATTCTCAATTGCTAAGTTAATTGTTTTGATTGTATTAAGAATATTGACGTCGATCATTCTCATCAGAGTAAATGGATCCTTTTCACTTCTAACATGCTTAAGAGCTGATAAATTTAAAATATAGTCATAAGGAATTGATGTAGATATAAGCTTTTCAAACTCTAAACTTCCACAGTCAATTGCGAAGGTCTTGAATTCACCAGACGAATATCCAATTGTACTTCTTAAATCTCTGACCAGCTCAACAAGACTATTTTCACTTAAATCTACAACATGAAGAACTTTAGGATTACGTCTAAAAATTTCTTTAACTACTGACCTCCCTATAGACCCAGCACCTCCTATAACCAAAAAAGAAGAATTAGAAACAGTTTTAGAAAGTTGTTTTTCAATATCGATTATATCTTCATCAAATAATTCTTTATTTCTGCCTATTATTTTTAAGTAGTCCATTTTTAATTTTCTAAAATCTCATTATATGCTTCTATATATTTATTTGCTTGAGCCTGATCTGAAAATAGTCTTTTATATCTATCCTTAGCATTTTTTCCATAATTCATTGCTAAAACCTTATCTCTTGATATCCTATTCATTGCATTTGAGAGCGCTTCAGGAGATTTTGGCTCTACAACTAAACCAGAAAAATTATCTTTATTTACATATGAAGTGCCAGTATTGATTTCACATGTTATAAGTGGCTTAGAAAAAATGGATGCTTCTATCATAACCATCCCAAATGCTTCTGATCTCAGATGAGATGGAAGAACTACACCTGAGGAATTCTTCAGCAAAGCTACTTTTTCTATATCTGATACTCTGCCAGCAAATTTGATGTTTTTAAATTCTTTAGCATATTGCTTATAAAGGCTTTCTTCTCCTCCTCCACCTGCAATTAAGATTGGTAAATCAGTTTGACTGCTGGATTCAATTAAAAACTTAAGACCCTTATAGGCTCTAAATACTCCGATGAATAAGAAATAATTATTTTGTTTGACACCAAATGTATCTTCAATGTTTATTTTTTCAGCTTCAGCTAAATGTTTTTTTAATGATTCCTCGGAGATGCCTAGCGGAATAACGCTTAACTTTCTGTCATTACTATATGCGCTAAGCGTACTACTGCTAGAAATATAGTTTGGCGATGTTGCAATAATTTTCTTCATATCTCTTAGCATAATGTTCTTGAGAGGGTTATAGATAGTTCCGGCTAGGCCTTTCCCAACTACATCTGAATGATAAGTCATAATAGAAGGCTTATCTTTTTTAGATATTAAATGAAGTAAATCTGCAAAAGGCCATGGGAAATGGTAATGAACAATATCTGCCCAATCATTAAGTTTTTTAAAATTTTTAAGAGACTCCCATAACCCAATATCACAGTTTCTTGGTGCAATCCATGATTTAGATCTTATGACTTCTCCCTCATCTGAAAAAATCTTGCTTGGTTTAGGAACCTCAGAGAGAGCAAAAATCTTATTTTCAACCTTATGAAATTTATTAGTAGCGAGAGCTATCTGTCTAATAGCTTCTTCAAGACCGCCTTGGGTATCAGGAAAGTATGTCTTATAAACATGAAGAACTTTCATTGAAAAAACTTAAATTATTCTTTTTTAAAAATTAATGTTGCAGTAGCAGGAAAAAATTTTTGAAGAAAGGGTATTTTATTAAGAAATATATAGTAGATAGTTTGAGAAAGTCCTGATCTATATCTAAATATTGGCGTATAAATAATTTTAAATTTTAGCCCCACATCTTCAGCTATTTTTGAAATTCTGCTAACGTCTAAAACGTCCTCATGAACCTCAGGCCTAATACTGTTTACTCTCTTATATGCCAAAGAATACCAATATGGTGGAGTGACTGGTTCAAAAAGGTAGGCTGCTATACCTCCTGACTTCAAGATTCTTTTCAACTCTTTCAGTGTTTTTTTATGTTTAATAAAATGATGTGCAGAAGCGAAAGTGAATACTAAGTCTATTGAATTCTTTTGTTCATTAGTTTCATAACTCTTACATGCATAGGTTTTATCTACCTTAGTATCAAATATTTCTTCCCACTGTGTTATTGAGGCTATTGCATATTTAGAGATATCAGTTGCAGTAAAAATGCTCCCTTTATGCAAGCTTTTGAGAATGCATGAAGCCCAGCCTTGACCTGCACCAAGCTCTAAAACATTTAAATTATCCTTCCAGTTTATTTCACTAATATTATTTATGCATTCAAGAAAAATATTTCCATTGGATGCTTTCTCTAAAATTTTAGAAGTTGATCTTGCTCCAGGCTTTTCATCTTTGGAATTTTTCCAAAAATCTATTTCTTCTTTTTGGATATCTTGTATTTTATTCATGGGTATAAAAAAAACATAATAATAACATAATTGATTTTATTTATTGTTTAAGAAGTTTCATCTGTCTCTCTTAGAATCTTTTTAAGTTGTTTTCTTTGATTGTTTTTTGAATATTTAATTACAAGTGGATGATTAATATGAATGCCCTTGAACGTATTTTTTTCTTTAATTTCTTGAGCTTTAGATATTATATTCTTAATGTTTCCTATTTTTAATGGATCAAAATAAAATGCATATTCACCAAAAATTTCTTTGTGTACTTTTATGTCCGAGATAGCTATTGGAGTATTATAAAAAATAGCCTCCAGCGGAGGTATCCCGAAACCCTCATAGAGACTCGGATAAAAAAAACATTGAGCTTTCTTGTAACACATATAAAGATCCTCATCACTTAAATATCCAGTAAAGATAATTTTTTTATCTTTAAGATAAGGACTTTTATTTTTAAATACTTTATTTTCGCTGCCAACAACCAATAAAAAATAATCATCATCATTTTCTTTTATAAAAGCATCAATGAGATTTTGTAAGTTCTTTCTTGGATCAAGACTTCCAACTACAAGAATATATTTCTTATTTTTAATTTCTTTAAGGATCTTTACTTTTGGATTATCTTTTTTCTGATTGTAAAGCAGATAGTTCACTGAGTTATTAAGTATGTTTATTTTCCTCAATCCAAAAAAATCAATCACTTCATTTCTTGTAAAATAGCTAACAGTATTTATCGAAAGGATCCTTTTATAAGAAATCTTTACAACTATTTTATATACCCATCTGTAAATGAAATTAAAGAATTCTGGGAACCTAATATGAGCAATATCATGAATTGTATATATTGTATTCTTGAAAAAAATTGGTGGAAGGCCACAAAAAGAAATAAGAATCCTTTTTTTAAAAAAGCAATAAAGGGGTAAATCTATTTGTTCCCATAGATGACCTTTAAATATGCCAATTTCTTTTATCATTAATTTACTATCAAGCTCATTCTTAAATTTTCCTCTTGGGCAAACAAACTCAACATTGCTACCCAAAATATCTAGAGTATTTAAACAAGACTCATGAGCAAATCTTTGCACCCCTGTTGTCTTTTGACTTATGAATCTGCAATTAACTACATATTTCATTAATTTTTTGGATATTGATCAAGAAAATTAACCATTCTTTCTCTAGCTAATGATTTTTCTTCATAATATGGGTTTGAAAATTTTATTAAGTAATTATTGTATTGATTTGTAGAAGCTTTTATTTTTTTAATTGCTCTAACTAGCTCTGTGAAATTACCAACAATATTATCTTTAAATTCACCATTAGAAAAATGGTTAAGATGTCCATAAATTGATAGTCTTTCAAAAAAGGGAAGGTTTTCTTTTGATTTTATAAATTCATTCGCGTTCATATGCACTATTGGTTTATTTGAGTAGGCAAACTCGAGTGTGTATGTAGAGCCTGCGCTCAAGAGAACATCAACATCAAAGAATTGATTTATTTTTTCTTCACTTTTAGAAAAACTAATTGTCTCAGATTCATTTCCAAGTCTGGGGATAGTTTTAAAATTGTCATGCTTATAGATATAAATATTAGGGTGATTCTCAATTGGCTTATATAGGTCTGGATTTGCAATTGAAGGATAAGGTCTAAAAATTAATTTATTGTTAACACCATTATTTTCTAGATGCTTCAAAAGATTTAAAATAAAATTTACTTCCTCTTTAATCATTATCTCATCAATATTTCCAAACACAGCTGCATATAAAATCTTTAGTTCTTTTGATTCTGATATTTCTTGATCAATAGTATCTGTAGGTAGACCATTTTCCATCAAATAATCATGAATTAATGATCCTGTTATAAAAAATTTTTCTTCAGATATATTATAAAAATCTATCAATTCTTTTTTATTTTGTTTATTTATTACAAGATACGCTAAAGAAAACTTATTTAATGTTGAATATTGTGGATTATCCCAAGAGTAAACGAATGAAATCAGTTTACCAACTATGCTAGCCCTTACAACCAAAGGATTTATCGTTAAGGTGTGTCTGAGATTAGAATCAACAATGCATAAGTCTCCTTTGTTTATAATGCCTTTTTCTACCCTCTTTCTTTTAAAAAGGAAAAAAACTATGTCGCTATATAGTGGTAAGTAAAAAATCTTCGATACTAGTAATTTTAGAATAAATAAAATATTGATTAAATTCTTTGATCTCCTGTAAACATTTCTTTTTACGAACTTTCTCTCTTGAACAGAATTTATTGGCCTATTAAATAAAAGAGCAAATTTCTGAAACATACTATAATTATGTTTATAAAATATAGTCTCGCATGGATATGTATTGTCTAAATGAATATCTGAAATAACAATAGTTTCAAATTTTTGAGTTAAGGATTTTACAAGTTTTATTACCACAGGATTAAGAGGATCTAGGGTTAAAAAAATAAGTCTCTTTTTTTTTGCCATTTGAATATTCTTATATTTTATTTGTTTTTTTAATCATAAACATAAAAGCAAGCTTAAATATAATTATTCCAGATATAAAACCTAATATTCTTGATGTAAGTATAAAGTTAGAGATCGAAATAAATAGAAAAGACATCAGTAAATAGACAAGAAATATTTTTGATGTAGGTCCGAGATCTTTAAAACTTCTAAATAAGAAGACGGGTAATAATGAAAAAATAAAAAAAGAATAAAAAAATACTCCAAGCCATCCATAATCATATCCAATACTTCCATATGCAGTTGTAAGGTTGAATCTGCCTACGTATGGAAGGCTTTGAAGTCCATCTACTGCTCTTGATGAATACTCTAAGTTAAGAAGTTCTCCCAAAAATGAAGGAGCAAAATTTAATATTGTCTTGAATCCAATTTCATCTCTAACATAAAAGTCTCTTATGCATAAGATAAGATTATCAATATTCACTACAGCATACCCGTATAACCAAGAAATAAATTCCGGTGTATTTTCTTTAAAAAGTCCGTATTCAACAACGCTGAAAGGTATAAGATCTCCCTCTTGTCCTAAGCTCTGGCGAAGTGTTCCAGCAAGACTGAATAAAATTAAGATGCCAAAAACAGGGGCAATTGTAATGAAAATCTTTTGAAAAGGTTTTCTTCTTGAGAATATAAAAAAACAAACCATAATAGCAGCAAGCATGTAAATAATGCTTCCCCTTCCGAACATCAAAATTGAATGAAGTGTGTAGAATGAGACAATTAAGTAAAGCCAGTTTCTAGCAATACCTTTTGAAAAAAATATCATTGCGCAGGCAATAACTGTAATCAAAACCCATGAATGAGCAAATGTAAACAATATTGGAAGTCTTGCATCTGTTCTTGCATCATTTAAAGAAGCAGAACCTAGGCTAAGAGAAAAAAGAGGGGCATCATAAATTATTAAATCTATTGTGAAAATGGTTGAGATGATCACTATCATTAAAATTACAACTTTTTTTACAGCTTCAGCCTGATGATCAGAAATACCCTGAAGTAGATCAGTTCTATAAATAAATTTGTCTTTATTATTTGGAAGTATTGAAATTAAATATAGAATTGCTATCGATGGCAGGAAAATCAATAAATTAATGAGGATTTGTTCTAGATAAGTCCATTCAATCTGAAGGCCTGACAGCCTAAACCTGTTAAGAAGGAGCAAAGAAGACCAAAATAAGTTCACTATCCATATAAATCTTGATTTATAAGATTTATCCAAGGAAAACCCTATCAATGAAATAATGATTATAGAGATAGAGAGCAATATTGATAAGCTCTGACTTATACCTAAATCAACATAGTAAGATTCATCATAATTATTCATATTTGATTATTGACTTTTGAAAATGATAAAGCCTAATTGCAACTTGTAAAATACCAGAAATTGCAATTGAGATGAAAACAATTAACTCTAAATAAGTATTCAAGAATTCGCTTGAAATAAACACTAGTAAAAAGGGTATTAACATAAGTGATGAATATATGTTCGCCCTTACCCATCTTCCTTTATGGCTATAAAGAGGAGATACAGAAGACATAAATGCATTAGCAGAGGATGAAAAAAATACGGCAAAAGTCACTATAATTAAATTTTCAGCAATATTTTTGTTAAGAACTTCTCCTAAAATTGGAACAAAAATAACAGCAAAAAATGAGAATACTGATATGAATAAGATTACAGTTGGTAGATATTTTATAGCAAATCTATAAATATATGGATCATTGAAATGTGGATGATCAGAAATAATGATTTGTTTGGTTTTTGCTGCTGCAGGCATTAAAAATAATGCTGCTGAAGTTTGAACAATTGAATAAATAAAGGAATATGCACCTTGAGCGGATAAACCGATTAATGCAGTGATGAATAATTTCTCAACCAGCATGGTAAATCCTATTACTTGATTTTGAATAAATTGTGGTCCGCAAGTTTTTACTACAGACCTTATAAAATCAAAAAAATTACTTATATGAAAAAACTTCTCTTTTGTGGTTTGTGGAAAAAGTTCTTTTAAGCTTCCCCAAATTTTCACCTCGTATGAAATTATAAGAATATTAGAAGCTATTATAATTCCGATAGAGTAAATGCTGATTACACTTTCAGTTAGAGCGATTGAAGAAAATACTGCGATTACAAAGAAGATTGATTTTATAAAATCTCTTTTGGATGCCTGCTTTACTTCACCAATATTCCAGAAAAATCTACCTATTTCATATGAGCATGCCTCAATCGCAAACAATAAGGGCAAGAAAAAGAAATAGAGATCAAGATCTTGATTAAAAATAATAAATATACTAAAAACAATTAAGCATGATGTAATAGAAATTAGTAGGCTCCTTGAAACTAACTCATTAAAAATCAGGGAGAGGTTTTTACTTTCCTTGGATAAATATTTTGTAGAAAAAAAATATCCTAATTCTATACCTAAAAAGGTTGATCCTGTTAAAAGAATAGAAAGAGCTAGATAGTAAAGGCCAAGTTGTGATTCATTGGATATAAATAAAATCCCGATGGGTATAGAGAATCTTATGGCAGAACTCAGACTTCTAAAATTTATACCATTTATTGCAGTAGCAATAATATTTTGATTATTCACCAAGAAGTAAATCCACCATCAACTACTAAAGTTTGGCCTGTTACATATGAGGATGCGTCTGAGGATAAGTATAAAACTGTTGGGACTAACTCTTGAGCTTTTCCCATTCTTCCCATCGGCACTTTATTTGAGTAATTTGAAATAAAAGTATCATTCTGCCCACTCTCAATCCCCCCAGGAACTAGACAATTAACTCTTATATTATATTTTGCATAATATACAGAAAGCCATTTTGTAAGGCCAATGACTGCTGCCTTAGAGGTTGAGTAGACTGCTGGAGTATTTATTTTAGTTCCTAAATATTCTGAGCCACTATATATCCTGGAATCAGGTCCAACTAAACCATATATTGAAGAAGTTTGAATTATTGATCCTTTTTTTTGTTTTTTCATCTGCTTGCCAACAGCTTGAGCGACAAGAAACATGCCATCAATGTTGACACGCATTACCTCCTGCCATGTCTCATAATCATATTCTTCAAATGACTTAAAGAAGTTTTCCAGTTTGCCAGTTTTTGATGCAGCATTATTTAGGAGAATATCAATAGATTTATATTTTTCTACAATAGTCTTTATTACTTTTTTAACAGATTCTTTGCTCGTTATGTCACAGCTATAATATTTAGTTTTTTTTGAGTTTAGATCCTTATTATTTTTTAATTCAGAATCGATATCTAAGATAATTACATATGCTCCTGCCTCTAAAAAGCCCTTTGCGAATTTTGATCCTAAGATCCCATTACCACCAGTAATAACCGCAACTTTATTTTTTAGCGAAAATTGGTCGTTTAACATCTTTTTATGTGAGTCTCTTAAATCCTGAATGCTTTTCTTCAGAATCTATGAAATTATCTATTCTTCCAGATTCTTTTGCGATTTTAAGTATCATAAAAACATCATTAATGGCTTTATTAAATTTTTTTATAGCCACTTTATCGTATGCATATGATGTGTATACACTTGATCCTGTTAAAAATCCCCTCTTTAACATTTCTTGTGTATAGATTGTTTGGATTTTAGATGCATCATCCTCAAGAAAGTTAATATGCGTAAGAGGCTCTAGACCATCTATAGATATATTTATGTCAGCTTTTATAGCTGCTTTAGTCCAAATCTTATTTACTTCTTTCCCCATTTTAATTAAATGATTATGAACCTTATTTTTAACAAATTTCTCAATTGTTGCTATGGCCGCAACATAGCCTACTCTTTCAGTCCAAAAAGTGGAGCTTATAAAAGTATCTTGAGCATATTTCATAATCTTAGATCTTCCAATAACTGCTGAAATAGGAAAACCATTTCCCAGAGCTTTACCAAAAACAGCAATATCTGGATTTACCTTGTAATTTAAGTGAACGCCACCAGGGTTTTTTCTAAATCCTGATGTGACTTCATCAAAGATTAAAATTATTTTCTCTTTATCACATATTTGTCTAATTTCTTGCAAAAAGTCATCTTTTGGCTCATTAGCCCTAACTGGCTCCATGAAAATAGCCGCTATTTGTCCTCTATATTTTTTTACTAATGATTTAACCATATCAATATTGTTATACAAAAATGGAATAGATGTTCCTTCAAGATTTGAGGGAATTCCTGCACTATCTAGACCAGATAAAAGTTGAGCATTTAAATTAGATTTTGATTCTATATTTGCGGAAATATACCAATCATGCCAGCCATGATATCCACAAAACAAAATCTTATCTTTTCCTGAGGATGCCCTAGCAATTCTAGCAGCTATTGAGCAGGCCTCTCCTCCTCCTCTTGAAAACCTTGCCATATCAGACCATGGATGAAGATTAATAAGTCTTTCTGCAAGCTCAACTTCTTCATGGCAATTTAATGTTGACATTGATCCGTTGGAAATTGCTTCTTTTACTTTTTTGTTTACAAAAGAATCAGCATATCCAAGCGAACAAGCTCCAATACCCATTGTTGCAAAATCGATAAATTTATTCCCATCTAAGTCCCAAACATTGTATCCTTTGGCTTTTGAGTAATAAGATGGCCAGAGGTTTGGTAAAAACATTTCAGGTCGCTTTGATAGTAACTGAGTTCCTCCAGGAATGATTTGCTTAGCCTTCGAGTATAAATTTTGTCCTGATTGTTTATGTTTATTAGTCTTCATCTTTAATCAAAGCACCAAATGGGGTTTAGATTATTTTTTTCTTTAAGCTTACTTGAACTTGGATTACCCAAATATAAAGTATTATCACCTAAATTAGTATCTATTAGGATTGAATCTGATGCAATTGAACAGTTATCTCCAACTACTGATGATCCAAGAATTGAACTGCCTGGATGTAAAGTTAGATGTTTACCGAGCTGCGGAGAATTATCTTTATTAGCTCCAATTCCACACCTTTGATAAACAACTAAATTATTTGAATAGTCGGCCCTTCCCAATACTGTTCCAACAGGGTGAACAAAAATAAATATTTCTGGCAACTCTATCTCATAGAATACATCTATTCCATGGAGGGCCTTATTCAACAAATAAATTTTTGATGCCATATTTAGATTAGAAGATGATTGATTCTCTTTATAAATAGAATTCGATAGAAAATATAAAAACATTGAATATTGATCACCATTCAGATGATTAAAAATAGCATTTTGACCATCATAAAAGTATTTGTTATTTATTTTTGAAAAACATAATTCTGATCTGATTAATGCAGAATCTACATATTTTATTAATACATTTGTATCTAAAATGCTAGCGTCATTAAAAATGTGATTAACTTGATTTGCAACATAAGAAGCTATTTCAATTGGTTTTAAACTAGTAATCATAATTATGGTTTCTTAAAATTATTTTTTAGTGAGTAGGTATGCGCACTTCCTTCTGAATTTAAAAGATTAAAATCAAAGAAACTATTTTTAGACATAATGCTCAATGCCTCATTATTGAAGATAATCATATCATTAATAGAGTTTCCTGGTCCTGTAGGAGCGGCATTAAAGATATTATTACTTTTGTTTCTATCAATAAATTCCAATATAAGCGTAACTCTCTCAGTTGATCCATCTTCATAAAAACCTCTGTGCAGTCCATTAGTATCAAATATAGAACAATCTCTCTCGGACAGATCTAATTTATGCTGATTGGCAAGCTTTTTCTTATTTTTAAATCCAAGAAATCTAATAATATCCTTAAGAGTAAATCTAAAATCTCCTGTATGCGTTTTTGGTAAGTATATGGTTGGTGTTTTTCCATCTCCCAGTAGGCAAATATATAATTTTAAACGGTTTCCACAATGATCATTATGCCAATACCCAGAAACAGAATCTTTTTTAGCCTTACTTGGATCGAACCACAATAAAACCATATCATCCAAACGTACATTTTTACCTATGTATCCAGTAATTTTTTCATTGAAAAAATCCATTGCTTCTGATGCAATAAGTGCAAGATCTTTATTTATAATTCTCATCTCATTGAATCCATATTCATCAAAAGATGTTGGTTTACTTAAATTTGGAGTAAAGCTAATTAAATTCCTTTCAAGCTCAAATCCTTTTTCTAAATACTTATGGTTTATTTTTTCATCGTAAGAATTTATGGATTTTTGAATTTTGAACTTTAGGAAAATAGTATTAAAGAAATTTATTATCTTTTTCATATATTATTTCTATAGTTTTCTTATGTTGTTTAATTTTTTAGACAAGTGAAGCCTTGTATTTTCAAATCCTGTTCCAATAAAATTAAATAAATTCCCTGTTCCAGAGGCTGAAATATTCTCCAGAAGAAGCGCTTCTTCAAAATGCTCAGGTTTACCAGCTCCTCCTGCTACAATTATTGGAATTGTGAGGCTTGGTATTTTTTTGAGCAAACCCATATCAAATCCAATTCCTGTTCCATCTCTATCAATATCCGTAATTAATACCTCGCCAAATTTTAAATCCTCAATTAGCTCAAGGTGGTTCTCTAAATCACTAAAATCCTCAGTTCCATTATTTATAAAGCTCCTATATTTTTCTTCTTTTTTTCTAATGTCTACTCCGCCAACAACTGCTTGTGCACCAAACCTGCTTATACAATCTTTTACGAACTCTTTGTTATTAGCAACTGATGTATTAAGAAGGATCTTATCTGCTCCGGCTTCAAATAAAGTTTTTGCAGAATTCATATCGTATATTCCTCCTCCCACAGTGAGGGGAACAAAAATACCTTTCATTAGAGAATTTAAAGTTTCTTTCAAATTATCTAAATTCTCTATTGATGATCTTTCCCTTGAAACATCAATAACGACGAGCTCATCGATAAAGTCCCCAATTGAAGAAAACTTAAATTTATCAATAAGCCACTTTGAATCTCCTACTTTTTGGAGTCTAAAGTTCCTACTTAAATGAAAGTATCCATTTTGAAAAAATAAGATAAATATTAATCTCTTCTTAAGCATTCTAACTATATATCTTTAAAAATATCTCTTATTATTTCTAGACCCTTAATTCCAGATTTTTCAGGATGAAACTGAGTTCCATAAATATTCAAATTATTAAAAGCCGCAACAATTTCAAGCCCATCATATTCTGTGTAGGCGCATTTTATATTTTTATCATTAATATTTGCTGTATATGAATGAATAAAATAGTAATCTTTAGACATAAGATTGCTGAAAAAGTTTTCCTTGCAATCTGCTAAGACAATCTCATTAAATCCGACATGTGGGATCTTCGAATTACAGCCTTTATTCTTTAAATGAATTACGTCTGCATCGATCAACCCCAAACCTATCTCTTGACCCTCCTCGCTTGATTTACATAAAAGTTGCATCCCGAGACATATTCCTAGAATCTTTTTTTTAGAAAAGTCAGTTTCTTTTAAAGTATTATAAAAATCCTTTTCTTTAAGTGCGGTTATTCCAGCATCAAAAGATCCCACGCCAGGTAAAATATAATTATTGAAATTATCTAACTCAGTGTGTTCAGTAATTATCTTATGAGGAAGTTTTAGATAATTTAGACCGTTAATTAAGGACCCAATATTATTGATGCCACAGTCGATTATTCCTATCATTAACTTATTTCAAATATTGGCATCCAAATGCCATCTTTTTTTTCAAATAAATCTTTATTTGCCCATTTATCAATTACCTCATCAAATTGTTCTCTAGTCATATCATAATAATTTAAATAGTTAAGGATATACTCTTCTGGCAGCTGATTATCGTAAAGCTTAACAAGCTCTATAGCTTGCTCTCTAGTCATTGATCCTCTTCGAATATCAATGCCTGCATCTTGAGTAGCCCTTCCAAAACCAAACTTAAGATACATTAAATATGTATGTAAATCATATAGATCGTTATCGTTTTGAGCAAAGTTAGTATAAGTGCCAGTATTTTGTGAAACTTTCTCTTCAAGTCCACAATGTTCTTTTGCAACTATGTAGTTTCTATAAGGATCCCAATCTTCATAATAAGACCAATGAGCCATTTCAATTTTAGGATTTATATCTTCTGGAAATTCCCAAAAATACTTCTCTGAAGGTGATAGATTTGAAAAAGTATTTGCAACCTCGCCCTCCAAATAAACATCTTTAATAAAATTTGGCTTGAAGGTACCAGAGTTTTTAGAATCATTCGCACCTCCATACTCTATTTCACCATCCTCACCATACATTATTAATGTAATGCCAAAATTATCAGCAACTCTTAAAATTGCAGTAAATATTGCCGTAGTCCACCCATATAAGGGCCTGCCTTGTTCAATAAAACCTTTTTTATTAAGTTCTTTATGCGAATCATAAGGCAGATTTATTTCAAGGAGGGGAAATCCAGCTTTTTTAAAGTTTTCTAGATTCAAATGACCAATTTCTGATCTTGTTGGGGGGTGAACAGTTACACACAAAGGATTCAATCCATACTTTTCTCTGCAATTATATGAAACATAAGAACCATCTTTTCCTCCACTCACGGGAACAATGAGATCAAATGGACTATCATTCTTATGGTAATTAAATAATTCCTTTAATTCGCTTTCCCTCACACTCCAATCAAGAGTTTTCTTCTCTTCTGACCATACGCAAGCATTACATCTCCCTTTTTCATCAAAAACAATCCTATTCCTTGTGGACATATTTAAACAAGTTGAACACCAGTATGCATCATAATTTTTCTTCATTTTTATATTTTAATCTTAGCTTTAAAATTCAAAGTTTTGAAAAGGCTTCGGCTATAATTAAATCCTCAATAGTATCAATTTCTATATTTTTCTTTTTTGGTAATACTTTAGCCATTGTTCTTGGATGATAAAAAGTTTTATTCTTTATAAGTTCTTTAACTTTTGAAATATAAAAGCTTCCATCGTAATGAAATAACTTCTCTATATCCTGTCGCCTGGTATTATTATATGTCTTATTATAAGGCATAATTAATTCATCTTTTTTTATTTTGATACAAAAGTTTGGGTGCTGATCTACCACTTCAGCAACGCTAACAATTGAATCTGCATTCTCTTTATTTTCATGAAGAGAATTTAAAGCATCAGAAATATCTGAACTCTCTGTTAGTGGAGATGTTGGTTCAAGCAGGACGACATATTCAAAAGTATGATTTTCTTCTTTTTTCAAGAACTCAATTGCATGCTCGATAACGCTAAATGAAGTTGCTTTGTCACCACTTAATTCTTTAGGCCTAAGAAAGGGGGCTTCAGCTCCGGCTTCTATTCCTATTTCCCTATACTCGTTTGAGTCAGTCGATAAAATAACTCTAGAAATTTCCTGAGTATTTTTTAGGCATTTAATAGGCCATACAAGCAGGGGCTCTCCCAAAAATAGTTGGATATTTTTATTTTTAATGCCTTTAGACCCAGATCTTGCAAGAACTAATCCTAATACATCACCATTAATCATTTTTCCCTTCGATAAAATTGTTTGCAATTTTAATGTCTGATTTATTACCAACATCAAACCAGACTTCATGCATTGGGTAGACAATAGTACGTTTTGATTTATATTTTAGCTTCTCAAAAAGAGTTGGCATATCACAAGATGCTCCTTTTTTTAAGTACTTAAAAATATTTGGTTGAAGAGCATATATTCCAGCATTTACATATGAGGAATACTTTGGTTTTTCTTCCATACTTATTATATTTATTCCATCTGTTTTGATAACTCCATATGGATTTTTTAGTTCATGCTTTCTAACAGCCATAGTTGCTTCTGAGGAATGTGTATTATGATATTCAATCAAGTCGCCATATTTAATATCAGTTATTACATCTCCATTTGTGACTATAAATGGATATTGAAGATTAATTTCTATTAATGATAAAGCTCCTGCGGTTCCCAAGGGTTCAGTTTCCTCAATATAATTAATGTGGACATCCCATTTCTTTCCATCACCAAAATATTCTTTTATTTGATCTTTTAGGTAAAAAACAGAAATTATAAAATTTGTAAATCCTTCTATTTTTGCTCTATCTATGATGTGTTCAAGCATTGGTTTTCCACCTAGTTTGACCATGGGTTTAGGACAACTTTCTGTAATTTCTTCCATTCTTGTTCCAAAACCTCCAGCCATAATTACAAAAGTATTTGGTCTCTTGACAGGCTTTATTATATTTTCCCATGTATGCAG
>MDSZ01033891.1_pt1 | contig 25151 bp, 21 predicted proteins | sample 811201 | NCBI WGS metagenome assembly MDSZ01 (sample SAMN05326647, study PRJNA326480) | marine metagenome | isolation source: seawater | place: Indian Ocean: North | collected 2010
CCCATCATTTAGTGTTTCACCTGCAGGAGTTATGACTGCTACAGATGGTATATTCAGAGGTCATTTAGAAGCAAAAACTGGGTTTTTCGGTTCATCAAATTCTCAAGGTTGGAATATAGATGGTGATAAAATAAAATCGGTGGTTACTAATGCAGATACGACAGGTTCTATAGAAATAGATGCTACTCCAGATTCACCTAACATAACACTAACGAGTGGAAGTTATGTGGCAGAAATATTACCTGACTTTACGACAGCTGCTACAATATTGGCAGGGGGAGATAGTGAAGCATTTACTAATGGAGCTATCACGAGTGGTAGTAGTAATAATGGTGCCTCAACGGGAGTTATTTCTCTCTCAACAGGACAAGCTTCTTCTGCATTGAATTTATATGGTGGGTTTTCTAATGGAACAACAGCATCAACTCATACAACTCTTGGTAGTATTACTGATGCTACATTATCAAATGGGGCCGTGTATAAATCAACTATGACTGTAAAAGTTACAATTGCAGTTGAAACGCCTCAGTTTGGAGCTTCTGTAAATTGGGAATTGGATGGAAGTACAACACTAAGTGGTAATTTGGTTTTACGTAGGTCAGATAATGATGCTGAAGTTGGAAGTGTGTCTCTTGCTGGTGGTCATAATGTTATGGATATGGCAACAAGTACTGGATTAACAACATACTCTACAACAAAGAGTGCTACAGTTAATTTTACTTCTGCTACTACAGACCACTATTGGCATATTGATGATTTGGTGGTAACTAATAACGGATTTACAGAAACTTACGAAGAGGTTGCGGGTAAACCAGTAGCCGCTGCAGTTGATATTAAGGGTGTAAATATAGCATTTAGTGCAATGGCACATACTCCAGGTAATAAAAAGGTTGAGATTGCTCCTGGAGGAATTCAAGCAGTAAGTCTTTTACATGCAACATTAGAAGATTCAAGTAATAAATTTATTCGTATATCACCGACTGAAGTAAAAACTTTCGAAATACAAGGTACTTCTCATCATACTGGTTCAATGTATTGGAAAGCTGCAGGAGCATCAGCACAAACATCTGTAATAGGTGGTGCAGTTAGTTCTGTCACCGTTGATGCATCAACTTCTGTAACTTCACCTAAATATATTTTAGATGAAGCTACAAATTATTATATATCTGATGCAACAAACCAAATGAATTTTACTGTTGCCGGAACTACTGGTATGAGATTATCTAATGCTGGAGCTCTATTAGTAAAAGATGATATTACTGGTTTTTCAACTGCATTATCCGATAGAAAATTTAAAGAAAATGTTATTCAAATAGGTGGTGGTTTAAATAAAATTTTACAATTACGTGGTGTTGAGTTTGATTGGAAAGGTGATTATAAACATAAAGGTCATGATATAGGATTTATTGCACAGGAAGTAGAAACTGTAGATGGATTAAACAGTATAGTGAAAGAAGTTGATGGTTGGGAAGAAGGTGATAAAGTTAAAACGGTAAGTTATGATAAAGTAATACCTTTATTAGTTGAAGCGATTAAAGAACAACAAACACAAATAGAAGAATTAAAGAAAACAATTGATAGGATGTTTATCTAATGGCTGCACTTCCAACCACAGGTGAAATTAGTTTTGGTGATATTGTTGGTAATAGAGGTGTAGGCGAATCTGATGTATCGATAAAAACGGAATCTTTATTATTTGCAAGTGGTTCACGAGTAGCTGATATATCTGCAGGTAATTATGGTAATATAGGAGATGCGACAGATAGAACCCAATTAAGTGGATCACCATATAATATATCTGAATTTCGTGGTGCAGATTATCCAAGTTCTATTATTACAGGAATAACATTTACAACTGATGGGTCAGATAGCAATACAGTAGATGGTGAAGATTTAGATGTAGCATTTACTACAGATGGAACGGGAGGTACATATACAGTTCGTATTCTTGATTCATCTGATAATACTGATGCAAGTACAACAAGAAGTGGTGCAGGTACAGTTACATTTTCAAATTTAGCTTTAGATGATGGAAATGGTTATTATGCACAAGTAGAATATGACCAATTTAATAAAGTGAATGATGATGCTACATTTAATCATCATGATGCAATAGGTGCAGTTTCAATAACAGACCCAACCGATACAACTGTAGCATCTACCACAACAGTTCATGCTATTACACATGCAAGGTCGGTTGCAAATACAAATGCATTAAATGATTATAATTGGACATTTGCAAAAACAGCTGGTGATGGTGGTGGTTTAAGATTGAGTGGAGAAGGTTCGTATGGTAGTTCAGTAACATCAACTGCTTCAACACCAGCAATTCAATATAAAGGGCCAGGAACATTTACTGTAGATTTAAGAGTAGATGGTACACCATCTCAGGCAAGAAATTCAACTACCGCAACACAACAAACACATAGAATAGATTATACTAAGGCAATAACTATTAATAATCCATCGAGTGTGAATCAAGGAACAAGTTATAATATAACTGGAAACCATAAAGGTTACTCAAGTGGTATTGAAGTAGATGAGATAAAGGCATCTGATAGTAGTGTATTATCAAGTAATGACCACGGCGGTGATTCAACAATACTTTCAGCTCAAGGTGATTTTTCTCAGGCTATAACACCTTCAACGTCAGCTGGTAATAACACTTTATCTGTTAAGGCTAAAGCTCACGGAGGCGGTGTAAGTGCAGAATCATCTGCCTATAATATTTATCCATTATTAACAACAGGTAAAAATACAATAAATGCTAGTGCAAACACAATTTATTCAAGTACTAATATAAGTACAACGGCTTTTGCTAATGATTCTACAACTTATAATAATTCTATGACTTACAATACACCCGGAACGGCTACTGATAATGTAACAGGATATTTATATTCTGCAGATTCCACACCATCAGGACATAGTTTTGGTTCAGCAACTTCAGCAACATCTACTTTTGGTGGTGGAAGTGGAGTTGATGCAACAGTAGTTGTATCACTAAGAATTCAAGGGAATAATTCACAAGAAACTACAACAACCCATAATTTAGCTGTACTGTATAAACCTTGTATTATAGCTATTACACATACATCAGGTACTCTTATTGTTAATGAAACAGACGTTGTTGTTTCGGCAATATCGTGGCAAGGATTTTCTGATGCAACAGGACTTCAACTTTCAATAAGGAATTCTGGTGGTGGAATTGTCGGTAGTAATACTACTGTAAATTACGCTAATACAGAAGGTGGTACTACAACATCAGTAAGTAAAACAGGTTTGAGTATAAATTTAGGAGATTCTTCTTCGGCAGGAACAATGTATATTAGAGTTGCAAAAATAAATGACACAAATGCATATAGAAGTTTTTCTATTACTATTGCAGATTACACAACTATATCACTATACGGTGTCGGTGCTGGATATTCAACTCCCGAACATGCATTGGTTGCGAAACTTGCAGGTTGGAGTACTTCTAATAAAAAATTATACCCAGGTACTTCGTGGGGAAATGGTGTAGCTATATATGATGATACTGCTGGTACTCGATACAATGGTGGTAGTTATTATCATGGATATAAACCTGGTTCTACAACAAATTATCATACAATTAATTCTTCAGGTGTTATAGGTAATATATATGCTGGTGATGATACTGTACCACCAAGAGATCCAAGTGGAGCCGGAAATTCAGCATCACAAACCGAAATAACTGTAGATAATTATAATGTAGCTAATTACACATATGCTGCATCAGGTACAACCTCTGCAACATTTGATTCTAAGATAACAACAAAAACCGTTACAGTTACTTGGAGTGATAATTCAGCAATAGAAGATGGATACAGTATTTATCAAAACAATTCAAGTGGAACACTAAAAGGAACTGCAGCTGAAGATGCTGAAACTAAGGATATTACGGGAATAAATACAAATATGACTTTTGCTGTATATGCAAGAAGAGATATTGGTGAATCAACAACGGTACTATCACTAAATGCAGCTACAACTTCATACACACATACTAACGATGGAACATTGTATTTACAAGCTACTAACAATTCAGGTGGAGCTACAACTAATCTTGGAACAGCAACAGGAACAGGTTCAGGTACACAAACGATTACTTGGGATAAAGATGTACTTGATGCGGGTACATATACAATACGTCTTAGGTCGGGTGGTTATACGGGAACACAAGTAGCAATAGACTCATCTGTTGTTGTAACTGGCATCCTTGAATACGCTAGTTGGGGTGGTGGCCCAAGTAATCTAGCAACATATGGTAATCAATCACCTGAAAATACAGATACAGGTGGTGTACATACTGTAAGTGTATCGAATGGTACAGCTTCAACAATAACTTTAACAGGTGAAAAAGTTAGTGGTTGGCCATCGATTGGTGATGGTGAGTTATCGTGGAGAATGGCCTCTGGTGGAGCTCCAAGTGGTGCATATAATGATAATTCAGTAACTATAGGTAGTGGGGTAACAGCAACAATATACGTTCAGTTTGAGTTAGAACAAAATAAATCAGGAGCAACAGCAAGTGGTACAGCTGCGTTTAGATTGACAAATAATGGAAGTTCACCTACTTCGGGTAACATATCTATAGGTTGGGATTTTAATCTTGAATAATAAAATTAAACAAATAGTTACTCTTTAATAGGAAAGTTAGTTATATGAATATTATAAACGGAAGAATACACGGTAAAGAAATATATGATGTATACTATTCCACAGGTGGTGGAAGTATGATAGGTGGTGGTGCTGATATATGGGTGAATAATTGGATTGAAGAAATTGCTCCTCATTTGAAAGTAAAACCAGTATTATTAATACATAGAAATAGACCAAAGGCAAAGTGGACTGAAGAACAACATCAACAATTTGAAAATAATGTAAAGGCAGGTAGAGGTGGAAATCCAGGTAGACAAGCACATCAAAAAATTAAAAAAACTTATAAAGAAATTTTAAAAGATGACTTAGAACATTATTGGCAAGGTGATGATTTACAAAAATTTGGAGATTTACTCAATAATGCACGAAGAATACATATACTTCATGGATATTATGCACCTCATAAGTATATTACAGATAATAAAGATAGAATATATAGTACAGGAATTCATGTAAATGTTAATGATGCATTAAATGCAAATACAAAATTGGAATTACAACATTCTCGACACTTTTTTATGGATCCATCATGGGAAGAAGATATAGTAAAATATACTAAAAATCCATTTTGGATTGGAATTGAGAAACCAAATCTTAAATCTAAACACGACCATTTATTACATATTCCAAATTATTATGAATTTAAACATAATTTGGACGTAACCGATAATAATACAGTTGGATTTGCATCAAGAATGGAAACACGAAAATGTCCTCATTATATGCAAAGAATACCAAGTAAACTTTGTACAGATCCAAAAGATGTACAATGGTGGGTGAAGAATTTGAAGATAGATATTAGAGGTTGGAAAGTTTATAAATTTAATTATGATTTTTTAGATAAATTTTATAAACAAGATTGGGGTATATCACATTCAGCTCATATATACGAACCATTCGGATATAGTATATTTCAGGCATTAGATTTTGGTAAAATACCAATATTATCAAAAGATTGGTTAATGGAATTTGATTATCCATTTAGGGCTTTTGGAATGCATGAATTTTATGAACAATGGAAGAGAATATGTGATTTATCTATAGATGGTCGTAGGGAGTGGGTATCTTTATTAAGATCATATTTGAGAGAAAAATATGGTGATAAAGAAAGATGGAAAGAAGAAATGTTAAAAATTTACAATTCTTGATATTTATAATTGTAATCAAATAGGAAAAAATAATGGCTACTGCCGATGACCAAAATTTAAGTTTAGGAAAACTAAAAAGATCACGAGATGGAACTAATTCATATACGACTGCTGATACTTCTTTGGGTGCCCAAAATGACGGTTCAAGTCAAACCAAGATGTCAGATTTTTCCATTACTGCCGTAGATAACTCACTTTCAGGATATAACTATTTATGGGAACAAACTACTGAGGGTTATCATATGACATTTCAAAATGCAGGTTCTTTATTTCTATCTCATCTTGGAAGTAGAGATGATAATTTTTCTTGGGCTAAAGGTTGGGCAGATTCAGTTATTGAAATAACTGCAACTGCTGGATATTCGGCATCATTTGCAGCTAAGGCAATATCTAACGCACGTACTGGTGATGGTGAAGTAAATCCATTTCCAGCTGGTAGTAATAATGTTGCTGTAGTACTTACTGCTTCGTTTGCAGAAGATGGTCAATCTGATGGATATAATGACCACGCAACTCGATATAATACAAATGTAAATCAATCAATAACTATTGTGGATAGTTATGGTGGTTCACCAAGTTGTTTATTAGTTGGAACTCCAGTTGATATGGCAGATGGTACTACAAAACTTGTAGAGGATTTACAAATAGGTGATTGGGTATTATCTATGAATATGCCTGGTCAGTTAGATGAGGATGAGGCAAGTTGGAGAAAATGTAGATTCCCAGATTCAGATGATTTTACACAACATTCTGCAAGTGTTCAAGATATAAATTTTGACTTTTCTTACAATTATTGGAATATAAATAATGGACAAGAGATGATTACGGGTGAACATGAAATGTTATATAGACCACCAGAGAGTTCTGGTAAATATACATATCTACAAGTTTGGGGATGGTTAACTGCACCTAATATGTTAGTTGGCGGTAGTTTAATGGACAAGAATGGTAAAGCTGTAGAGATTACTTCATTAGAAAATATTATAGATAATGATGAGGGATTTGAAGTAGTTCAAATTGATGTAGAACCATTAGATGTGTATTTCGGAAAAACATTCTTAGTACATAACAAAGGTAGTGACGACGATCCATTTTAATAGATAATGAAAAATAAGGTTGTAAATAGTTTGTGGATTGGTGATAAATTATCACCGATAAACATAGTTTCAATAAATTCTTTTTTGAGTTTAGATTATCAATATAATTTATATACATATGATGATATTGAAAATGTGCCCTCTAAAGTAAATCTTTTAGATGGTAATGATATATTACCCGATTCTGCTATATGGTATTATGGTAAAGGATTCAATAAAGGTTCACCAAGTTCATTTTCTAATGAATTTAGATATAAATTATTATATGAAATGGGTGGTTTATATTGTGATACTGATTTTGTTTTATTAAAAGATTTTGATTATGATAATCAAGATTTTGTTTTTGCACAAGAATATAATTCATTGAAATATGAATATAAAGTTGTATCTTCATTTATGATGTATTCAAAATATAGTAAACAGAATGTTTTTAAAGATTGTATAGATTATATAAATTCAGTAGATAAAGAAAATTTAGTAAATTCTGAAATCGGCCCACTATTAATTGATAAAATATCACATAAATATGAGTTATGGGAATACATGAATGAAGTAGAAAAGTTTACCTCAGTTGCAAGAGGGTGGGAAGAAAGTAAAAACCTAATTACAGAAAATAAAATACCAAAAGATGCATATGGAATACATTTATGGCAAGCACGATGGAAACCTGAAGGTATAAGTCCATACGATAGTTTTGATACAGAGTGTGTTTGGGAACAATTGAAGAGAAAATATTTATGAGTCTAAGTAGAGAGAAAAGATTTAGAATTGATTTATATGAGGATTATTTCGTTAGTAGTAGTCGTGATGAAAATGGTGAATGGAAAGTAAGAGATGGATATACAACTGAATACGTAGATTCTTTTTTTCAATCTAAAAATTTTAGAACTTATTTTGATAGAAAATTTTATCCCACATATAAAATAGATCAATGTAATTTTTTCAATGGTAAATATTATTATCCAGAAACTTATACTAAAAATCCAATGTTAGATGGTAAGTGGTTTATAAAACCATCTAAAGGAGTTAGTGGTAAAAATATAGTAGTTACTAATGATTTGAGTTCTGCAAAGTTTGATGATGTAATATATCAGAAGCCTGTAGAAAATATTTTATTGTATAATGGTAGAAAACAAGATATTAGATTTTTTGTTACTATACAAACATATGATGGTTATCTTAGAAGTTATATTTACCCTGAGGCATTTGTTAGATTAGCAATACAAGATTATGATGAAAACAACTTTGATAAAACAGTACAACAAACAAACTATTGTTTATATACAGAAGAGTATAGGAAAAGATACAATTGTCCTAATAAACCGATATTAGAGTTATTAAATGACCCAGATTATATTGCTATGAGTGAAAATGGTTGTCCTAAGTTTTCAGAACACGAACATAGAGATATTTTATACGAAAAATTTAAGGATATTATTATTGATTTTTCTGAAGAAGTATATAGTAGACTAAATAATAAAAATCAAAGAAATCTTATACATACTTTTGGATTTGATGTTATGCCTGATAAGGATTTAAATCTATGGTTATTGGAGATGAATGAAGTTCCAGGCCCATCCGTAGTAGATGAACCGAGATTACCAAAAGAGTTTAGACATTATCCAACAATTTTGATGGAAAGTATGTTAGATGAAATAATAAATCCAATGCAAGAAAAAACTAATGTTAAACCAAATAATTTTGATATGGTTTATGAGAAACAAATAAAATATAATAAGTGGATATTTGTTTAAACCACTATTTATATACATAGGAGTATTATATGAAATGGATTAATACAAAAGTAGAATTCACTTGGGATTCTAAAGAACAAAAATATGTAGAAACATCTACACAAGGGTATGAATATTCAGGCCCTATCTTAGAATGTGGTGGTGGTGGAGATTCATTTGGATCTGGAGAATTAGTTACAATAAGTGGTTCTTTAGAAGGAATACCACACGTATCAATGTCAGTAGGAGATACGGTATTGTCTGCAAATATTTTGAATTTACCCGATTCAGATGATGCATCTGAATGGTTATTGTGGGAATATAGTGGAAGTGATTTTACTTCATCTCAAGTAACTTTGGCCACTTCATCCGTAGAATCTGTAACTACTCATTCTCGTGCACCTGATGCATCTGGTGTATATCAATTACAATGTGAAAATGGTAGAGATGATGATATTTTAATGACATCTGCTCACCCAGTTTTAGTAAATAGTAGCAGTGTACATAGTGCAGGTACTGCAAGTTATTGGTATTTTGAATATGCAGAAGATATTACTACTGGTATGACACTTTTAAGTTCTTCTTTAGAGGAAGTAAAAATAAACTCAATTACATCTTGGACTGCATCAAATGCACAATCACAAAGTTATTTTAGGTTTGATATTGAACCCTATGATGTATATTTTGTTGAGGGAATATTAGTACATAATTAAATTGAAAAAAATAGTTACAACACCAAATAAATTATTACCTGGTTTTGGACATAGAATGTTTGTATGGGATTATCTACAAATAAAATATGGTAGTACTCATGATATAGTTTTATCTCCAGAGGTATATAAAGAATCTGAATTTATAGAATTTCCAAATACTAAAATTGAACATATAGAGAAACCAAGAGGATTATCTTGGAATTGTATTTTCGGTACTGAAATTAAGATGCCTTTAACTCGACCACTTAGACAAATAAAATTCAAAGATAAAGATTTAGTTCATTTAGTTAGAGCAAAATGTATGCATATGACAGGTGTTCATATACGTAGAGGTGATTTAGTTGATGATGGTAGTGAGGCTTATAAAGAATGGTTACAGAGTGCAAATGATAATTGGAAATATGCATATCTTAATGATGAATATTATATAAAGATATGTGATAGGATAGTTGAAAGAAATCCAAGAGAAATATTTTATCTAAGTACAGATGCAACACTTGATGAAGTAAAGTTTTTTACTGATAGGTATGATACTGTTATGAGTGATAATTTATTATTGCATAAAAAAGATAGACCAAAATGGGGTTTTGGTGTTAGTTATGATTTACCAGAAATAGGTTTGCACGATATAACAGATATACTTGCATTATCTTATTGTAAAAGATTTGTTGCAAGTAATTCTATGTGGAGTGAGTTTTGTAGTGTTTATAGAAAAGTTCCTACAATTTATCCACGTAATTGTTTTGAGATAGCACCAAGACAGGGATTGTATTACGTAAAATGATTTATATACATAAAGATACTTTATATTCAGATAAACAACATTTAGTTTTCAAAGCTTTACTTGATAAGAGAAAAATAGATAATGTGGTTCTTGATTTACAAGATTTGGATGTTGTCAATAAACTTAATCCAACTCCTGATGATGTTATGATTGCTAGATTTGCACATCATAAAGAAGATAAATTGAAAACCGAATCGGTAATTATAAAATTATCACAAAAATTTAAACATATGTACCCAAGTTTAAATTCTTATTCTTATTATGATGATAAGTTTAGTCAATATGTTTTTATGTTGAACAATAAACTTCCATGTTTAGAAACTTTTGTTGCTGAGTCTAAGGAAGATATAGAAAAATTAGATATGGATTTTCCTATAGTTACTAAAAAAACTTGGGGAGCAGGTTCAGAACAAGTTAATTATTTTGAAACATTAGATTCAGTAGTGGATGACGAGACAACAAGAAGTTGGACAGGAGATTCTATTTATCCGTGTTTAGTTCAAGAATATGAAGATGTAGATTATGATATTAGAATACATATTTACAACAATAAAGCATTATTTTATAAAAGAATACATAAGTGGAAAACTGAAAATAGAAGTAATTTTCCATATGGTGGTTGGCCAACTCCAGTAGAAGAGAGAATAAAAAATAAATTACCACCATTCGACTATCCTTGGCCTAAAGATTTGACAGAATCAGAAATTGAAGATGTTATTCCATTTACAGAAAAAATAAATCATATTCAGAGAAATTTATTAGATACTTATTGTATGAGTTGGGATTTGCTAAAAACTAACTCTGGATACAAAATAGTTGAATTTAGTGTTATTGCTTCACTTGATATAGGAATACCTTATTTTTATTATGATTTAGTGGAAAAGGAATTTGTTACTTTAAGTCGTAGAAAATCGATACATTTTTTATATGAGGAAATAATTAATAGTTTTATATGAATTTAGTTACAATAGTTCATGATGATATATCAACATTATCACATTTTTTAAAATATTATTCTGATAAGGTGAATGATTATTTTATCTTGGTGCATAAAAATAGTTTGTCAGAGAATGATTTTGAACGAGTTAGGTATATGACTGAAGATTTTGGTGGAATACACGAAGAATTTGATGGTAATTTATTTGATTGGAACTTGTTTTCAGATAAAGTAAATGAAATTAAACGGTTAAAACCAAATGATTGGTGGGTTGTTGCAGAAACTGATGAGTTTCACGAATATACACATGATATTGATGAAGTTATAGATGCGTGTGATGAACTTGATTTTCAATATATTGTGGGTGGTCTTGTGGATAGAATTAATATAGATGGAAAATTACTGAAAATAACTGATGATAGTGATTTAGAAAAAGACTTTGAAGTATATAGTAATATAAGATATATACTTTCTAACAATTGTCCTTTAAAAATACCATTGAGTAAGGGTAATGTAGAAATAACAAGTGGATATCATTATAGAAAAATAGGGAATAAATATGTTACTCCAGATAATGAAGATGATATTAGGTTTCCTATTAAACTTGAATTTCCAAGAGTTAACAAGTTTATGTGGCATAAGAATATTGAAACTGTATGTAGAAAGATTATAAATACAAATGAAAATTATACTTACTTTTGGGAATATCAAGAAATATTAACATATCTTGATTTGAATAATTATATGATTGATGTTAATGATAGTTTAGTTAGATTTGAATCTAAGGAAGAAAATTTGAAAAGTTATAAAAAGGAAATATTGAGTTTTGGGATGGAATAATTTTAATCTCGCTATAATTGTACCATATAGAGATAGACGACAACAATTGGATATGTTTGTTCCACATATGGATGAATTTCTATCTGATAAAGATATAGATTATACTATTATTGTGGTAGAACAGTCGGATGATAGACCATTTAATCGTGGTAAATTATTGAATATTGGTTTTGATTTAGTAAAAGAAGATTTTGATTATTTTTGTTTTCATGATGTTGATCAATTACCTGTAACTGATGATTGTGATTACAGTTATGATGATGTGCCGATACATTTAGGTACGGAGATTGAGGCATATAATTATGGAGTGCCATATCCTACTTTCATTGGTGGTGCTATGATATTCACCAAAGAAGATTTTGAAACTTTAAATGGTTATAGTACTGAATATTGGGGATATGGTGTTGAAGATTTAGATATGATTTATAGAATGGAAAAATCAGATTTACCAATGGATATTGGTTATGAAATGTCTGGGGTTACTAATCAATTTCGTTATAATATAAAGAATATAAATCTTATAAAGTCACAAATCAATAAAAAAATTCATTATAAACATTTTGACAAAACGGATATATTTAGAATCAATGGTGATGACCAAATGACTAATCTTGTTTTAGATTCATTTTCAATAAGTGTTTGGTTACGACCAAAAGAAATTCCAAATTCAAGGGAAACATTTCAATGTGTGGTATCAAGACCAGGTCGTCATACTTCGATATCCTATGGTTGGGATGGATATATACAGGCACAAATTTGGGATGAAGAAAAAATAAATTATGTAGTGGAAGCACAAGTAGTTCCAAATAAATGGTATCATGTAGTTATGACGGTAGATAATGTGAAAAAAGAATTATCAATGTATGTTAATGGTACTAAAGTATATGATAAACGTAATAGACATAAATATGTTGGTAATCTGTATGAACCAACAGGTAATACTTGGTATGTAGGTTCATCATATGAAGATAACAATCAGTTTGTTGGTGATATTGGTGATTTGAGATTTTTTGATATTACACTTGATAAACAACAAGTTGAAAATTTATATCTTGATGATATTGATGAAAAATCCGTAACACATATTGATTTTAAACGAGGATATAGAAATAATTTGTTTGATGTTTCTGGCAATCATAAGAGACTGCGTCATTCTCTTGTAGGTGATGGGTTAGAAGTTAAGTTATTGTCGAGTGAGAATATAAAGATAGGTTCTGAAATAAAATTACCAATAAGAAAAATAGGAAGATATAAGTCGTTAAAACATGATAATGATGATAATATGTTGGAGATGTATAATGGATTTGATCCAGATATAGTAACAAACCTTAATATATTTTTTGAGGATATAAGAACTGGTGATTTTGATTATAAAAAAATAGGACTTAATAATTTAAAATATAAAGTATTAGATGAACAAGATTTTTTAATACGACATAAATGGATACAAGTAGTTACTTGATAAAGGAGAAAAAATGAAGGTAAAATCAGAAGAAATTGAAAAACTGGTAGTGGCCATGGAAAAAATAGCAGATTCTTTACGTTCAATAGAAGATACTGTATTAGATTTAGATTTACCATTGTGGAGTGAACGGTTGGAATGGTATTTACATGAATTTTATAATATGGCAAAATCCAAAACAATTGGTGAATCAGATAGACCACCAATGGATAGAGAACGGTTAGTTGAAGAAGAACCAGAATAAACATAAACTTGGAGTTATAGTTCCATATCGAGATAGAGAACAACACCTTAGAAAGTTTATACCGAATATTACAGAGTATTTGAGTAAGAATAATATTGATTATAGTATTATTATTGTAGAACAAAAAGATCAAAGACCTTTTAATAGAGGAAAATTATTAAATATTGGGTTTGAATTACTACAAGATGAATGTGATTATTTTACCTTCCATGATGTAGATATGTTACCACTTGATGCAGATTATAGTTATGTAGATAAACCAATCCATATTGCAACACAATTGAGTAGTGAAGATTATGAATTACAATTTCCATCTTATTTTGGTGGAGTAACTCTATTCAATAAAGATGATTTTAAAACTATCAATGGGTATTCAAACGAATACTTTGGTTGGGGATTTGAAGATGATGATTTGTTATACAGATGTCAGGTAAAAGGTTTACCAATAGATAGTGCTATATATGGGAATGAGAGTAGAGTAAATTATTGTTTGAAGTTTGATGGTAATAATGATTATGTGGAAATACCTTCAACCACAACACTTTCTAATTTATTAGAAAAGGATTTTACGATAAATTTAGTTGGAATTCCTGATAAAATTATTTTAGATGAGAATAATAAAAAGGATTATGATGAATACTTTTTCATCTCAAGACCTGGTTTCGATAGTGGATTATCTTTTACGAGTTTTAATAGATATAAATCAGAGTTTTGGCAATCAGATGAAAAATCTGTATCTATAAATTCTGAAATCTCTGGGGAACATTGGGTAAATCTTACAGTTACAAAGAAAGATAATACACTTTCGTTTTATATGAATTCTAAATTAGTTGATTCAAAGGAAATAGGTGACTCATTTTCTTATTTAGGTAAACCTTTTTATATTGGATGTGGTAATCCAGAAAGAAAAAATTCTTATTTCTTCAATGGGTTGATTGCTGATGTTGGTATGTGGAATTATTCTTTTGATAAAACAACATTAAATAAATTTTTTACTACAAAAGATACTTATACCAAACATTTCTCTAAAAATATGGTTTTATATTATGATTTTAAAAATATAGTGAATGGTAGAGTTATTGATTTGAGTGGTAATGATAATCATGGTTTTGTTCATGGTGCACAACAAGTTGAATTAGATACATCTATGAAAAGTTCAATACCAGTACCATTTAGACGAGATGGTAAGTTTCTTGTTTTAGGACATAAGAATAATTCTTGGACGGGAATGAGTTGGGTAAATAAAGAGACAAGGAAAAATCAATTGAGATTTTTTAATAAAGTTCGTTCAGATTTATATGATATGAACATTGATGGTTTAAATACACTAAGATATAAAATATCTGAAGAAGAGAATAATGATATTGGTTATAAACGGGTTTCGGTAGAGTTATGAAGTTAGGTGTATGTATTCCATATCGAGATAATGGAGATGGTGTAAGAAAAAGTCATTTAGATAAATTAGTTCCACACTTGGAAAAGTTTCTTGGTGAGAGAAATATAGATTTTACTTGTTATATAGGACACCAAGTTGATGATAAGTTATTCAATCGTAGTGGAACAAAGAATGCTGCTTTTCTTGCAGCTATAGAAGATGGATGTGATTATGTAGCAATGCATGATGTGGATATGTTACCTGAAGATGATGCTTGTGATTATAGTTATCCTGAAAAACACCCAAGACATATTGCATGTTATTTATCTCAATGGAACTACAATCTTAGAGATGTAGAATATTTTGGTGGGGTTGTTTTGTTTACAAAAGAACAGTTTCTTGAAGTTAATGGATACAATACTGATTATCAAGATTGGGGAATGGAAGATGACGACTTATTTTGGAGATGTGTACAAAAGGGATATGCAAATCAAAGATATTTAACAGGTCCTGGTAAGGTAAATACATTATATTTTAATGGTGACGGTGACCATATTATGATTCCATCAACAAGGTCATTAAGAAGTTTGATTAGTAGAAGTTTTGAAATAGAAATGTTAGTTTACCCCGAAGTACCAAAAAAGTATGGTGAATATCTAATTGGAAGTAAAGACAGAAAATATATAGATTTTCCAATTTTAAATCGACAGGGATGGGATTTCAATATTGGATACAATAATAGTAGAGCATTTTCTACAACAATGTGGACTTGGAGAAATCAATTAATTTATACTTGGATAAAAAGGTATCCAAATCAATGGTCTAAATTAAAAGTAACTGCAGATGATAGAAATAAAGAAATTAGAATGTTTTTAAATGGAGAAGAATCAGATGCAAGACATGGAACTGGTCAAGAATCACCTCTAATCTATGAACAGGGATTAAAACGATATGGTGGAGTTCCTTATTATATAGGAATGTCCAATTCAAGTGGACAAGTAGATTCAAAATATAAACATTTTCAAGGTTATATTCAAGAAATAAAGTTTATTGATATGAGAGGTGATTTAGTTTTACATTATGATATGAATAAATCAATAAAGGATAATCAAGTCTTAGATTTAAGTGGAAAAGAAAATCATGGTCACCTACAAGGATGTGAAGTGAGAGAATTTAATATTGATAAGATACCATTTACTGTAGTTCCTCATAGAAGTTTTGGTAGGATGACTTGTTTACCTCATGAAGATGTTGGAATTGTAGATGGTCAATTCAAACTTGGTGAAATAACTGCAAAAAATGAAGAATTATATAGATTACAGATGCAAAAAGATAAGATTGATATCGATAGTAATGGAGTTAAGCAAATGAAATACGAAATAGTTTCAAAAGAATCTATTTATGATAGACATAAACTGATAAATGTAAGGTTTTAGATGAGTAATCTTAAAGACGAAGCAAAAAAATTAAAAAAACTTGTAAATGATATTGCCCATAAAGAGGTTGAAAATGTAAAAGATGATTATTTATTTGATATCAAACAGGCAAAAGAAAGTATAAAAGATTATAAGATAGATATAGGTGGAGATGAGATTTTAGATGATACTGAACCAGATGAACCAACAGCATCAGTTATGAAGAATCGGTCTGAAGTACTTATGGATTTATTGAATAATGTTGGGCCAGGAATGTGTTTAGCAAAATGGTATAATGTTTCGATGCATTTAACTCACGGATGGACACATAGTTGTTATCATCCAACGTCACATAAAATACCATTGAAAGAACTGGCAGCTGACCCTTCTGCACTACATAATACTGAACATAAGAAAAAACAAAGAGCTCTTATGTTAAATAAGAAAAGACCAAAGGAATGTGAATATTGTTGGGCAGTTGAGGATCAACCAGGTAATCAAATGTCAGATAGACCTTATAGAACACAAGACGTTTTCACTTACAATAGATTTAAAGAGGCTATTTCAAAAAATCCATTGGTTACTAATTTTAATCCAAGTTATGTTGAGGTGAATTTCAACCACGCCTGTAATTTAAAATGTAGTTATTGTTCACCACACTTATCTTCAAGTTGGATGGATGAGGTTGAAAAATATGGTGGATATAAAGTTGTTGGGTATGAACACAATTCTCCTGATTGGTTGTCAGATACAAGTAGAGTACCATTGAGTGGTAGAGTTGAAGAAAATCCATACCTAAAGGCATTTTGGGATTGGTGGCCAGAGATGTATAAAACATTGAATATGTTCAGAATGACTGGTGGTGAACCTCTAATAGATTTAAATACTTTTAAAGTATTAGATTATGTTTATAAAAATCCTAAATTCGATTTAGAAATTGGAATAACTACAAATTTAGTACCACCTAAAAAAATGTGGAAAAGATTTATTGAAAAAACTAAATTAATTACTGATAATAACTGTGTAGAACATTTTATGTTATTTGTAAGTGTAGATGCTACTGGTAAACAGGCAGAATATATTAGAGATGGTTTGGATTATGAACTTTTAGTAAATAATGTTGATGATTATTTTGCAAATATTACGGACAGACATTCTATAAGTTTTATAAATTCATTTAATGCACTTAGTTTGACAACTTTGAAAGAGTATTTACAATGGATTTTAGATTTAAGGGAAAAATATTCTACAACAAGACAATTGATTTGGTTTGATACACCATATTTACACGATCCTAAATGGCAAAGTATAAGAGTTTTGACTTCTGATTATCAAAAATACATTGTAGAGGCAATAGAGTTTATGAAAGATAATCTTGAAACTAAAGAAAAAAGATTTCATGGATTTAAAGATTATGAAGTTGATAGAATGGAAAGAAATCTCGAATGGATGAAAACGTCTATGGAAGAATCGGATTTAAATATGCATAGAGCAAATTTTTATAGGTTTTTTACAGAACACGATCATAGAAGAAATACAGATTTTTTAAAAACTTTTCCTGAGATGGAAGAATTTTGGAATTTGTGTAAATCAGAAAGAGATTTACAGAAGTTTGCAGATTATGATATTATGTAGAGAGGTAAGTTAATGCCACGAAAACAAGATGAGAGTGGAGTAGACTATAGAAAAAGAATTATAGATAAGATTTCTGATTCGTTTTGTGCTGCCAAATGGTATAATGCAACTATTTGGTTGGGACACGGAGATACAACATCTTGTCACCATCCTCCTGGACATAAAATTGATGTAGAAGAAATAAAAACTAATCCCTCAGCTATTCACAATACAAAACATAAAAAGTTGATGAGAAAGTATATGTTAGAGGGAACTCGACCTAAAGAATGTGAGTATTGTTGGAAAGTAGAGGATATGGGAAAAGATTACATATCCGATAGAGTTAATAAAACTGAAATATATCAAGACCAAGATGTACTTGATATTCCAAGTAAGTATGGAGATACTGAAGATGTAAATTTAAAAACATTAGAAATTGCATTTGATAGAACTTGTCAATTTGCTTGTAGTTATTGTAATCCTGCATTTTCTACCACTTGGGTTAAAGATATTAGAAAACATGGTAGTTATAAAATGATTAAATCTGATGGACGAGGACATTTTATTGATGACGCTCCTTATGCAGAAGTATTAGGATTAGAAAAAGAGACAGATAAACCAAATCCTTATGTAGAGGCGTTTTGGAAATGGTGGAATACTGGCCTTGCAGATTCATTAGAAGAATTGAGAGTTACGGGAGGTGAACCAACAATGTCACCTGAATTATGGAAATTATTTGATTGGTTTAAAGATAACTATGGAAAATCAGATATGAGGTTTTCTATAAATTCTAATTTGGGTGGAAAACAAGAATTAATAGATAGATTAATTGAAAAATCTCATCATGTAAAGTTTTTTGATTTGTATACTTCCAATGAATCTATGTTTCCACATTGTGAATATATCAGAGATGGTTTGAAATGGGATAAATGGGAAAAAAATATACATAGATTAATTACTGATGGTCATGTATATGGATTACATATGATGATGACTATAAATGCATTATGTTTAGAAAGTATTGTGGAATTTTTTGATTGGATGTTAGAGATTAAGGCCAAATATGGGCCCAGATATCCAAGATTTACTTGTAATATTTTAAGATTTCCAAGTTTTCAATCTGCATTAACGTTACCTAAGTCATTACGATTCAAAAAGGCAGAGGAACTTGAAAAGTGGTTAGAAAAATCTAAAGATATAAAGTTTGATAATATCGAAAACCGCGGGAGATCGGGACGTGAGAGAGTTTTTAAAAAATTAGATATGTGGTCAAAAGAACCTATGGGTGATGATGAAACGTTACTTGGTTCGTGGGAAGTTGACCATGTAAATAGGTTAATAAATTATTTGAAGGAAGTTGATACACCTCATTTATTTACTGCAGAAAGACCTAAGTTGAAAAATGATTTTCGTGTGTTTTATGAACAATACGATAAACGTCGCGGAAAAGATTTTAGAAAAACTTTTCCTAATTTAGTAGAGTGGTTTGACGACTTAGAAGTTTATACAGGAGATGATATAACACATAGACAAAGTGGAGTTAGTGATGATTTATATGATGTTTTAAAAAGAATAGAACATCCAAATGAAACGCCTTGGGGTGAAGAAGAACGGGAGAGATATTAATGAAAACGATTATTTTTGGATATGATTATTTTTTACCAGAAACACCATTACCAAATGGGTTGACAAAGAAACATATGAATGTATATATTGAAAAAGAAACGGCATTGAAACCCGATGTTCCTACTTTTGAAAAAATATATGATGCTGCACCAAGTGTGATGCACGGCCCGTTATATCATGATAGATTAACTGAATCGAAATATAGAATAGAACATCACCCAGTATGTAACTTATTTCATACAAATGGTAGAAATGTAAGAATACATAGAGATCGTAAAGTTAGTTGGGTATATTTGGTAGAACCTTTCGGTGGTATAAACTTTTTAACTGGTCATAATGAATGGGGACTGGAAGGTAGACAATTTGGTGGACATGGATTAAATCAAACAATTTCTTTACATGCACAAAGGGCAATTAGAAATAAAGATGCACTATTAGTTATTGGATATCAACACGAAGGAATGTTGTGGGAGAGAGATTTTAAGGCATTTCATAAAAATTGTGCACTTATGAATATTAATGCATCAAATCTTGTTGTTATTGTTAGTGATTTTGCAATATTAGATGTATATAAGAATTGGTGTAATAAAAATAATACAGAAGAGCTCAGAGGTTCTCGTGGTAGAATAAATTTTATTGTAACTAATTGGTATGAAGAATATAGTATGAATACATATAAATCTGGATTTTTAACAGATACATGGCCCAACTATGAAACGTATACAGAAGAAGAGAAAGTTAAAATATTAGATACAATAGGTTATGAAGAAAAGAAATTTTTACATGATAGAGATAAAAATCATAAATCTGTAGGATATGAAGTTGTTAATTATGTAGATGTGAATAGAAATAGGGATAATTTTCGTAAATATCATTTTTTAAATTTTAACAGAAGAAGAAGGCAACAAAGAATATTATTAACTTCGTATTTATTTGATGATAGTGAAGTTTTCAATAAAATAAATTTAAGTATGGGATCTACAAACTATACTAACTGGCCAACTGAAGGTGAGATGGAAGCGTATTTTAATACCGAAGGATATGATGTAGATAAAGAATCAGTAGATATTTTTAATAAACATTCAGAAACTTTGAGAAAAATGACACCGATTAAGATTGATGTTGATAATTTTGATGATATAGTTGCAACTTCACATACATATAAATCTACTTATATGAATTCTTATATTAATCTTGTTAGTGAATGTGCACTGGCAGAACAATGTATTTATTTTTCAGAAAAAACTTGGAAACCATTGGCACAATTACAACCAGCAATTTTTATGAATACTCCTGGATCTCTTGCAAAATTACGAGAGTTGGGATATAAAACATTTTCACCATTTATTGATGAGAGTTATGATGAGATTGAACATCCAGTTGAAAGATTAAAGGCAATTTCTAATGAAGTAAAGAGAATTTGTAAGAAACCAATTGAAGAAGTTCACGAATGGTATTATAGTATACTTGATGATTTGTTATATAATCAAAAAAGGTTGTTAACATTACCAAGAGGAACAACACAAGAAAATGTTTATGATGGTATATGGCATTTATTACATAGAAAAGTAATGTAAGTATATATTTATTACAAAGTCGAGTAGAGCTAACACGGGTGAAAATCCTGAAAGACCTATCCCTCTACATTTAGACTATAAAACATGGGTGGCATCAAAAAACTTGGTGCCTCCAGAATTGGAGGTATTTTTATGCACATATTGATTACGGGTGGTGCAGGATATTTAGGTTCTGTTATGACTCGAAAACTACTAAAATATACTAATGTAACGGTTATTGATAATTTGATGTATAATCAAACGTCATTAGTGGATTTATGTGGTAAAGAGAATTTTAACTTCATTTATGGTGATGTTCGAGATTATAGGTTATTATTAAATCAAGTACAAAAACATGATGTTATAATTCCACTTGCAGGTATTGTCGGATTTCCAAGTTGTGAAAAAAATAAACAACTTGCAACCGATGTCAATTTCAATCAAATAAAAAATATTGTTGATAATCTTCATTCAGATCAAAGAATTTTATTTCCAAATACAAATAGTGGATATGGGAGTAGAACTGATAGAATGAGTAATGAAACCGATAAACTAACACCCATTAGTCATTATGGTGTAACGAAATGTGATGCTGAAAATTATATTACGGAAAATAGTGATGGTATTGTTTTTAGATTGGCTACTGTTTTTGGAACATCAAGTCGTATGAGGTTAGATTTATTAGTTAACGAGTTTGTATATAAATTACTAACAGATAAATACATTACACTATTTGAACACGAGTTTGTTCGTAATTTTATTCACATTCAAGATATTGCTTCAGTATTTAATTTTATGATTGATAATTTTATTACTTATAAAGGTGAAATTTATAACGTAGGATTATCAAATACTAATATAAATAAAAAACAATTAGTAGAAAGAATACAAAAGTATATTCCAGATACTTCAATTACTTATTCGGATTATTATGAAGATCCAGATAAACGAGATTATACTGTTAGTAATGAAAAAATAGAATCTACAGGTTGGAAACCAAAATATAGTTTGGATGATGGTATAAAAGAATTAATTAAAGCATATCAAATGATTGTTCCACAAGAAAGTTCACACTATAGAAATGCATTTCCAATGAGTTATGGAGTTTAGTTATGAGTTTTAAATATAAAAGATATAGTTCAGATATATTACCCGAAGTTAAAGTATTTCAACCTGAGCCTTGGTTTGATTATAGAGGTGAGATGTGGACATTTTGGGAAGAAACATATGAGATGCCAGAGATAAAGATATCTAAATTTACACGTTCAAGAAAAAATGTTCTTCGTGGACTTCACGGAGATAAAGTAACTTGGAAACATATTACAGGTGTTTGGGGTGAAATGTATTTGGTTGTAGTTGATAACAGACCAGATTCAGTTAACTATTTGAAGTGGGATAGTTTTATTATTTCAGAAAGAAATCATTTGAGTGTTTTAGTACCACCAGGTTTTCTTAATGGACACTTGTGTTTGAGTGAGGAATGTTTATTTCATTATACACAATCTTATCCAGAAGGTTATGTAGATTGGTATGAACAAGATACTATGAAATGGGATGATGAAAGAGTCAATATAGTTTGGCCAATAGAAAGTCCTATATTAAATTGGAGAGATAGAGATGATGAACAAACAATACTTAATAGAGTTTGAAACTGAAGTAAAAGAACGTTATGAGGCAGGTGAGATTAAAGCACCAGTTCATTTGAGTTCAAATAACGAATCACAACTAATAGAAATATTTGAAAAAGTTGATAAAGACGATTGGGTATTCTGTAGTTGGAGAAATCACTACCATGCACTACTACATGGTATTCCAAGAGATACACTTATGGATATGATTGTTCGTGGTAAGAGCATGAGTGTGTATTCGGATAAACCAAAGTTTTATTCGTCATCTATTGTGGGTGGAATATTACCGATAGCTCTTGGTGTTGCAAAATCAATTAAGATGAAAGGTGAAAAGAATAAGGTTTGGTGTTTTGTTGGAGATATGACTTTTGAGAGTGGGTTGTTTTATGAAACTTATAAATACAGTAGAAATCATAAATTACCTTTAGAGTTTGTGGTTGAAGATAATGGGTTATCCACAAATACACCTACAGAAGAAACTTGGGGAGGAAAACAAGGATTGCCAGTAGATGTTTGGTATTATGAATATAAAAGTGATTATCCACATCACGGCACAGGAAAATGGGTTTTATTTTAATATGAAAAAAGATAAAATACAATATGGCAATGACCGTCTTATTCCGAAACGATATAGAGAAATAATTGAAAATACTCTTAAATATTATAATGATGGAGATGTAGAATATGACTGGTTTAGAAAGAATAGAAATCTCTATATAAATTATTATGATAGAGATAAAGTTATATTTCCAGAACAAGATGATTGGGGACGAACTGAAATACGAGATTTTTTCCATTTGATGAGTTTTATTCAACCAGATTTGATTCCATTGGGAGAGTTACCAATTAATGGTTCAACCACTTGGTGGAGAAGTGATAATATAGATAATGCAAAAAATCACCCATATTATACTGCAGATAGTTTTAAGTATTACGGAAATGATTTAGGGTGGAGAGGTGATAATATGTTAGACTTTACAGAAGATACAATAAATATTGGATTTTTTGGATGTAGTATGACGTTTGCAAGTGGAGTATCGATAGAAGATAGTTGGCCAAAATTGTTTTGTGATAGACTATCTAAAAAATTAGGTAAAGAAGTGAAGTGTTGGATAATTGCAAATCCTGGACATGGAAATAGTCATTGGGTTCGAGTATTTAATAAATATTCTAAATTTTTACGATTTGATTTTGCAATTTTTAATTGGACAGACTTATATAGAAAACACGTATTTACAAAGGAACTTGCAGAACTACATTATATGTCTAATTTTTTTCACATGAAGGAAGAACAAGGGAAATGGAAGTACAAAAAAGATAAACCTAAATTAAATTTTGTAAAAAGTATGTTAAACCTTGAAACTAAAGCGAATGCAATATTAGAGTTTATGGACTTGTATAATTCGGTTATAAATTTATGTAAATCTAATGATATTTTATATTCAAGTTATTCTTATAACGCTGCATTTGGTGAAGGAAAAAGAGGTTTTAGTTGGTGGGGTGAATTACTTGATATAAGAAGAGATGAAAAGTTTGAAGATTTACAGCAATTTACTTCTTCTACAGAAGAACGAAGATTGGAAAAGATAGGTGATATTGCACGTGATATGGGACATCCAGGGCCAAAAACAAATAAATTACAGGCCAACTCATTATATGAACAACTTAACGATAGAGGTATTATAGATGAAATACAAAGACGAACTAATTAGAAGTATGGAGTGGTTGGGTGAGAAAGATGATACAATTTTTCTCGGACAATCAGTAAAGTATAGTGGTAATGCTATTTACAATACATTGAAAACATTACCAGAAGAAAAAAGAATAGAAATGCCCGTAACAGAAGAATTACAAATGGGAATGAGTACTGGTATGGCAATGAATGGTTTAGTTCCAATAAGTTGTTTCCCACGATTTGATTTTCTAATGAGATGTATGGATTCATTGGTAAATCATTTAGATAAAATGCAACATATGACAGAGGGAACATTCAAACCAAAAGTAATTATGAGAACTTCTATAGGTTCTACTAATCCACTTGACGGTGGTGTTCAACATACACAAGATTACACTATGAGTTTCAAGTCGATGTTACACGAAGTAGACGTAGTATTGTTAGAAGAACCTGACAACATATTTACAGAGTTCCAAAGTGCTTACAATGCTGATAGGTCAACTTTATTGGTAGAGTATGGAGACTACTATAATGACAAATAAAAGTGCACTTGTTATAGGTGCAAATGGAATGGTGGGAACTGCTCTTATGAAAGCTCTTGCTCGTTCTAAAACATACTTC
>MDSZ01089899.1_pt1 | contig 25143 bp, 27 predicted proteins | sample 811201 | NCBI WGS metagenome assembly MDSZ01 (sample SAMN05326647, study PRJNA326480) | marine metagenome | isolation source: seawater | place: Indian Ocean: North | collected 2010
GCGCAGCAATGCGTGCAGCTGACCAGTACTAATAGCTCAATTGGCTTAATTTATGCACTGAAAAAAATTTTTATAGTTTGATAAGAAATATCACTTTTAATTATAGCAATTAAACACAATATCAATCAAAGATAATAAACTTGACTGTTCAAATTTTGAACGTTATAAATGTTCAATATTTGAACATATGAGCGATAATCAAGATCAATTTAATGTATTGAGAAAAATACAAAATAAACCCGATTCAACTCAAAGGGAATTGGCAAAAGATTTAGGTTTTAGCTTGGGTAAATTAAACTATTGTTTGAGATCTCTTAATAACAAGGGATTAATAAAAATCCAAAACTTTAAAAATAATAAAAACAAAATTTCCTACATAAAAAAATATGTTCTAACACCAAAAGGTATTGAATTCAGAATTAAGTTAACAATCGAGTTTATGAAAAGAAAAATGAAAGAATACGATGAATTAAAATCTGAAATTGAAAAAAATAAATAGAGTTATGAAAGCAGTAATATTAGCTGGAGGTCTCGGCACTCGTCTTGCAGAAGAAACCAATATTAAACCCAAACCGCTGGTGCAAATAGGAGAAAAACCAATACTTTGGCATATTATGAAGATTTATTTAGCCCATGGTATTAAAGATTTTATTATTTGCTGTGGATACAAAGGTCATCTAATTAAAGAATATTTTCAAAATAATACTGAAGAGTGGAAAGTTACCTTGGTAGATACAGGAGAGAAAACCATGACAGGAGGACGTTTAAAAAGAGTTGCTGAGCATGTCAAAAATGAAGATGCTTTTTGCTTTACTTATGGCGATGGCGTAGGTGACATAAATATTTCAAATTTAATTAAATTTCACAAAGAACATGGTAAACAAGCTACCTTAACAGCAACTCGCCCACCAGCACGATACGGAGCTTTAAAGATTGGTGCGAAAGATATTATTGAGGAATTCAAAGAAAAACCAGAGGGAGATGGTGATTGGATTAACGGTGGCTATTTTGTTTTGAACCCTGGTGTAATCGATTTAATAAAAGACGACCACACGAGTTGGGAAAGAAATCCTTTGAACAATCTATCTAAAAATAAAGAATTATATGCATTTAAACATAATGGTTTCTGGCAGCCTATGGACACCTTGAGAGAAAAAAAATTGCTTAATGACTTGTGGAAAAGAGGCAAAGCACCATGGAAAATATGGAAATAAATATTGATTTTTGGAAAAATAGATCTGTTTTTTTAACGGGTCACACAGGTTTTAAAGGTGGATGGCTGGCTCTCTGGCTGTCTGAAATGGGAGCCAATGTATATGGATATTCTTTAAAAGCTCCAACTAATCCAAATTTTTTTGATGTTGTAAAACTACAATCTAAAATTAAAAATTCTACCATAGGCAATGTTCTTAATTTATCGGAATTAGAAAATTCAATAAGAGAAGCGAAACCATCAGTTATTTTTCATATGGCTGCTCAACCTTTGGTCAGACAATCTTACAATGATCCACTTGAAACTTTCAAAACCAATGTCATTGGTACAATAAATATTTTTGAAGCAGCAAAAAAAATAAAAAGTGTAAAGGCTATTGTTAATATCACATCAGACAAATGTTATGAAAACCAAGAATGGGAAAGACCATATCATGAGACTGATAAACTTGGTGGATATGATCCTTATTCGAGCAGTAAAGCATGTTCAGAAATTGTAACATCTTCTTATCGAAATTCATTTTTTTCTATAAATGGAATTAAACTTGCAAGTGCAAGAGCAGGAAATGTGATCGGAGGTGGAGATTGGGCAGCTGATCGTTTAATCCCAGATTTTTTTCGCTCAATTGATAGTAATGAGATATTAAGTGTTCGGTCACCTCAAGCAGTTCGTCCCTGGCAACATGTTCTAGACCCTTTGTCTGGATACTTAATGTTAGCAGAGAAATTGATTATAAATGGTGATAATTTTGCAGAAGCTTGGAATTTTGGTCCTGAGCAGTCTGGAGCAAAAACTGTGTCATGGGTTTTAGACAGGTTATCTAAAAAATTTTTAAATGCAAAATGGGAGGCAAAAAACTCAACACAACTATATGAAGCAAGTTTACTCAAATTAGATATAAAGAAAGCAAAATTAAAATTAGGATGGAAGCCACGATGGTCCTTAGAAACCGCGATTGATAATACAATCAAATGGTATCAGGCATTTAAAGAAAATAAAGATATGGTTGAATTTTCTGTCAAACAAATCAAAACTTTCAAATCTTTATGAAAAATATTGTAATAAATAAAACTCCTTTAAAAGATCTTAAGATTATTCAACACCAACCTATTAAAGATAGACGTGGCCACTTAAGCAGATTGTTTTGCCAAAAAACACTAAGTCATTTAATGAACAAAAAAAAGATTTGTCAGATTAACAAAACATTAACTAGAGAAAAAGGAACAGTCCGAGGTCTGCATTTTCAGCAATCACCATATGCTGAAACAAAGATTGTATCTTGTTTAAGAGGTAAAGTATGGGATGTAGTAGTTGATTTACGAAAAGGATCTCCAACATTCTTGAATTACCATGCTGTAGAATTATCTGCTGATAACCACAAAAGTTATTTGATACCAGAAGGATTTGCGCATGGTTTTCAAACACTAACTTCAAACTGTGAATTGTTATATTTTCACACTGCTGAATATAATAAAGGTTCAGAGGGAGCAATAAATGCAATTGATAAAAAAATTGGAATTAAATGGCCTAAAAAAATAACAACAGTTTCTAAGCGTGATAGAAATCATCTCATGTTGGATGATAATTTTAGAGGGATCAAACTATGACAAATTGTCGACACTGTCAGTCAATATTAAAGCACACTTTTCTAGATCTTGGTCATGCCCCGCTTTCAAATGCTTATTTAAGTGAGGAAGATCTTAATAGTCCCGAAGTTCATTTGCCTCTTAAGATAAAAGTTTGTGATAGATGTTGGCTAGTTCAAACGGAAGACCACACTAGTTTTGAAAAAATATTTACAGAAGATTATGCATATTTTTCAAGCACATCGAGTAGCTATGTTTCACATGCTAAAGATTTTTCAGGTAAAATGATTAAAGAGCTAAATTTAGATAAAGAAAGCTATGTTATTGAGATTGCATCTAATGATGGGTATTTACTAAAAAACTTTATTGAAAAAAAGATTCCTTGTCTAGGCATAGAGCCAACTAAAAGCACAGCTGCTGTTGCTAAAAAATTAGATATTCCAGTTATGAACGAATTTTTTAATGAAATAATTGGTAAACAACTTGCTAAGGAAAAAAAACAAGCAGATTTAATTATTGGAAACAATGTTTATGCCCATGTTCCAGATATTAATGATTTTACAAAGGGACTAAAAGCAGCACTGAAAATTAACGGAACTTTGTCTTTAGAGTTTCCACACTTGTTAAATTTAATTGATCATACGCAATTTGATACAATCTATCATGAACATTTTTCATATCTTTCTCTTAATACAGTAGATCATATTTTTTCTTCAGTGGGGCTTCGTATTTTGGATGTTGAGGAGATTTCAACACATGGCGGAAGTTTAAGAGTCTTTGGCTGTCATCAAAATGACCAACGTGAAACTACAAAAAAAGTTGATGAAATACTTAAAAAAGAAATTACAAAAGGATTACAAAATTTATCAACTTACATGAATTTCAAAAATAGAGTAAATAAAATTAAAGATGATTTGCTTTTATTTTTAATTGAACAAAAACGCCAAGGTAATAAAATAATAGCTTATGGTGCTGCCGCAAAAGGCAACACATTTTTGAATTATGCGGGAGTTAGAAAAGACTTAATAGATTTTGTGGTAGACAAATCTCAATATAAGCAAGGCAAATTTCTCCCTGCAAGCCATATTCCAATATTCAGCGAAGATAAGATAAATGAGATTAAACCTAAGTATATATTGATACTACCCTGGAATATTAAAGACGAGGTGATGAAACAACTACATTACATAAAAAATTGGGGTGGAAAATTTTTAGTTGCTTTACCAAAAATAGAATTAATATGAAAAAGATTTATTATACAAAACCTTCTATTTCAGATCTAGAGATAAGCAATGCAATGGATGCAATAAAAAATGGTTGGGGCGATAAGTGTTATGACTACATTTATAAGTTTGAAAGTCTATTTAAAGAGCATTTAAACGTAAAACATGCTATAGCAACATCTAGTTGCACAGGCGCTATACACATGGGCTTATCTGCTTTAGGTATCAAATATGGTGATGAGGTAATTATAGCTGATATAAATTGGATTGCCTCAGCTGCTCCTATTACATATCTCGGTGCAAAGCCAATATTTGTAGACATCTTGCCTGATACTTGGTGTATTGATCCTAAAAAGATAGAGAAAGCAATTACGAAAAAAACGAAAGCTATTATAGCAGTTCATCTTTATGGAAATTTGTGCGATATGGACGCGATTAGAAAAATAGCAAAAAAATATAACCTTTATGTAATTGAGGATGCAGCTGAAGCAATAGGCTCAGTCTACAAAGGCAAAAAAGCTGGAAGCTTAGGTGATTTTGGAACTTTTTCGTTACATGGTTCAAAGACTATAACCACTGGTGAGGGAGGTATGTTTGTTACTAATAATACAGAGTTATACAAAAAAGTTAGGAATTTAAATTCCCATGGAAGAAATCCTGAGAATCCAAAACAATTTTGGTCCGAGACCATAGGGTTCAAGTATAGAATTTCAAACTTACAGGCAGCTATTGGGTGTGCTCAAATAGCTAGAATTGAGCAACTTATTGAAAAAAAAAAAAACTATATTTTTTGAATATCGAAAACTACTTTCACACATGAATTTAATAATGAACCCTGTTCCAAATGAAAGAAATACAGAATATGGATATTGGATGCCAACTATAATATTAGATAAAAAGTTAAACATTAATAGAGAAAAACTTCTAAAAAAATTTGCAGAAAACAATATAGATGGAAGAGTATTTTTTTATCCACTATCAAGCTTACCAATGTTTAAAGAAAAAAAAGAAAATATAGTTAGTTATAATATATTTGATAGAGGCATTAATTTACCAAGCTATCATGAAATAACTAATCAAGATATTAAAAAAGTTGTTGATATAATTTTGAATGAAAAATAATATTTTTTTTGCTGATGATACGGTTGGTCTTGATTGTATACTCTATTTAATTGAGAAAAATTTTAATGATATACACAGTATAATTGTAACTAATGAAAATTCAGTAGTATATAAAAAACTAGTATCAATTAATTTTGATATATCAAAAATCATTTTTAATAGAGATTTTTTAAAAAAAACTTTTAAAGATATAGACTATATTTTTCTTTTATGGTGGCCTTATCTAATAGAAGAAAAAATTATAAAAATTCCCAAATATGGTGTTATTAACACACATCCTAGTTTATTACCTCATAATAGGGGAAAAAATTATAATTTTTGGAATTTAGTTGAAGACGTTCCATTTGGTGTAACATTACACTTTGTTGATAAAAGTATAGATGGAGGAGATATAATTTTTCAAAATAAAATTTCTAAAAGTTGGGAAGATACTGGAAAAAGCTTACATGATAAAGCAAAACGAGAAATGATAAATTTATTCAAAAAAAAGTATGATAAAATAACAAGGCACAAATATGATAGAATCAAACAAAATTTGAGCATAGGGAGTCTTCATTTTTCAAAAGAATTAGAAAGTGCTTCTCAAATATTTTTAGATAATTCTTATAAAGCCTCTCAACTATTTAATCTACTAAGAGCCCGAACATTTCCACCCCATGACAAATGTTATTTTATTGATAATGATAAAAAATATGAAGTTTCTATAGAAATAAAGGAAAAAAAATTATGAATCCAATAGATGATTTTAAAAAAGAAGTTTTTAACAATATAAAAGCCCTCGGCAAAGATAGCATTTTAAAGAAAAGCACAAATGAATGGATAATTAAGGCAAACAAAAAAAAATATTCATATAATTTTTCGTGGTTTGGTAGGCCTATCATCCAATATCCACAAGATATTATTGCGCTACAAGAAATTATTTGGGATGTAAAACCAGATATGATTATAGAAACTGGAATTGCGCATGGTGGCTCGCTTATTTTCAGTGCATCTATGCTCGCACTTTTAGAAATTTGCGGTGAAGTAGAAAATGGCAAAGTACTTGGAATTGATATGGATATTCGCGAGCATAATAAGAAAGAAATTAATAAACACCCCTTAAGCAAAAAAATTACAATGTTTGAAGGATCAAGTCTAGATAAGGTGATGATAGATAAAGTATATAATTTTGCAAAAAAAGGTAAAAAAATTCTCGTATGTTTAGATAGCAATCATACACATGAGCATGTCTTAAATGAATTAAAAGTCTATGCACCACTAGTAAGTGTTGGAAGTTACTGCGTAGTTTTTGATACAATTGTAGAAGATATGCCAAAAGGAACTTTTAAGAATCGTCCTTGGGATAAAGGCAATAATCCAAAAACTGCCTTAAAAGAATATCTCAAAAAACATCCAGAGTTCGAAATTGACAACAGTATTCATGACAAGCTATTGATAACAGTAGCGCCAGATGGGTACCTAAAAAAAATAAAATAATTATTTCTTAATATAAATTTAAAATTCGCTGGGCTAACTAAATTTTCATAATATGTGAAAGTATTGGTTTTTCTCCCATTTTCACATGTGGTTTAGGTTTGACATGCGTTTCTTTTGTAAGACGATTATCAAGACTTACACCAACCAAAATGACTTTCATTTCATGTTTTTGTAATCTATAAATTTGAAAATCAAATTTTAGTTTTTTATTAATTATGAATAAAATTTTTACAAGTAAAATTGATATTACGGTATTGATTACATCTATCTTTCAAAGAGAAATTACCATTGAAACTGCAAATTATTACTCTAAAATTTGCAGTGAGGTTATACTTGTAGATGAAGAACAACCATTCTTACCAGTAAATGAAATAAGCACATTAAAAAAAAAAGGAATAACATATATTCCTCATGAAATTTCAAGCTATAAAGGGTCGTATGACTTGATTTGTAAAAAGAGATTGATTGCCGCTAAGCAGTCAAGCAAGAAATATGTTGTTCATTCAAATCATGATGAAAGATATACTTACCATGGGTTATTAGCATGTCTTACAGAACTAGAAAAAGATAGAAAATTAGCTTTTTGCGCCGGTCAAGCTATAGCTGTTAGAAAAGATGCTTTACAAATTTATTATACTCAATCTTACAAAAACCTTTTTAGATATCAAAATTTAGATAATAATGTTGAGCAAAGAATGTATCACCATGCTAAGATATATGTGCCAATAGCACATTATGCAGTTTGGAGAAAGGAACTTTACATAAATACTGCAGAAAAAACTATTTTGACTCATAAATTACTGCCTACTGGGTCGACTATATTGGACGAAGTTATATTTGAATTTGCAGCTGATTTGGTTGGTAATTCAAAAGCAATATCTGATCTTTATTGGGTAAGAAATCGTATTAACAAACCTTATGAACATCAAAATAAACATGAAAATATTGAAGATTCCCTCAAAATTATTAAAAAGAAATTAGATTTATTACTCAGAGATTTACTCGATATAAAAGTGGATTTTATAATTAATAGTTTATATAAAAATTTACCTAACATTCAAAAAAAGAGTTTAATACATAGATGTATTTTATATTTAAGGTTGATAATACGAAACGTTATGAATTTGAAAGTTAATGAAAGAAGAAAGGGAGGCTTCAACGATATTGAAGATTTATTAGCTAAATCAAATATAAAATATGAAAAAGAGGATTTACGTAACTTGATAAATTCAATGAAATTATAAATAAATAATTTTTTAAAAAGTGAATAAATAAACTTTTTTCTTAGGCAATTTTTGAATTAACTTATTTTTATCGAAATTAGTTATTTCTTTTTTTTTGTTTTTTCTCTCAGCAAAAAAAAAAATTTTCTTACATTTAGATATCTTATCTAAAGATACTGTCACTCTTTCTTTTGGAAATTTCGGGGAATTATTTATATAATAAAAATCATTATTATTTTTATTTAATTCAAAGATACTTGCAAAGTGACCATTAACTCCCAAGCTAAGAATAGCATAATCAAATTTTAATTTACTAATTTTATTTGAAAAATTGTTAATTTTCTTTTTATTAAAAGATTCATGAGTAAAATTTATCAATTGTCGAGAATTAATAATATTTTTTTTTATTAATTTTTCAAAAAATTTATCATTCCTTAGATTTGAGTATTTTTTAACTAAACGTTCATCGCTGAGTAATATTTTTCTACAAAGAATTTTGTGTTTATACTTTTTGAGCAAATCTTTAATAGTATTGCCACCACTAACGATTATTGAATTTTTATTTCTTAAAATCTTATTAAGTTCTAAATATACTTTTTTTCTATTGCTTAAATTAAATTTCATCTAAAAATTATTTTAATATTTTTTATAAATATTTAGTTTTTTATTTAATATTAAGATATATTAAATATAATTTTTATATAAGCTATTAAATGATTAATAAAAAAAAAAAAATTCTAATATCAGCAAGTCCATTTTGTGAACATGACAAAACTCCATTGAATCTTTTAAAAAGACATAATATCAAATACAAATTAAATCCTAAAAAGAGAAAATTAAACGAGGCAGAGATATTTGAATTAATAAAATCCTATGACGGATTAATTGCTGATGTCGAACCACTAAATAAGAAAGTACTTTCAGGGGCAAAAAATTTGAAAATTATTACAAGAGTTGGAATAGGTGTAGATAATATAGATTTAGAATATACAAAAAAAAATAATATCACAGTAACAAATACACCAGATGCACCAACAGCAGCAGTTGTAGAACTAAATTTAGGATTGATATTTTCACTTATTAGAAATGTTTCTTTACACAATGTTGAAATAAAAAAAGGAAAATGGAAGAGATATATTGGTTCTAGAATACCTTTTTTAAAATTTGGAATTATAGGATTAGGTAGAGTTGGTTTAGGTTTGGCTAACAATCTTTTAAAACTTGGATCAAAGAATATTTTCTATAATGATTTATTTAAAAAAAAAACGAAAAAAAACATAATTTTTAAACCTAAAAACTATATTTTTAAACATTGCGATGTTGTGTGTATTGCTCTTCCAGAAACAATAAAAACTAAAAATTTTTTAGATAAAAAAGTTTTCAAAATCATGAAAAAGAAAAGCTTTTTGATTAACACCTCTAGAGGAGGATTGATTAATGAAAATCATTTATATGATTTTTTAAAAAGAGGCCATTTTTCGGGTATAGCATTAGATGTGTTTAATCATGAACCTTACAAAGGTAAATTAATAAAATTTGAGAGATGTATCTTAACCCCTCACATAGCATCACATACTGTTGATTGCAGAAATAGAATGGAGCTTGAAGCTACCAAAGATTTAATTAATTTTTTTAATAAAAAAAAAATTATTAACAAAGTAAATTAATAAAATTATCTATGTCTTAATTTTATGTAAAATATTTGTTTTTTTCCTTACATATGTCATATAACGTTATTTAAGCTCATATTAAATTCTAATTAAAACCTTGTTTTTAGAGGGAAAGAATTGACCTTGACTGTTCAAATTTTGAACGATATAAGTGTTCAACATTTGAACATATTATAATGCTTAAAAAAAAATTAACCAAAAATGAACTTACGATTGGTAGTTGGGTAATGATAGGAAATTCAACTAGTGTTGAGGTTATGGCTTCTGCAGGATTTGATTGGTTAGCTATTGATTTGGAACACACAAGTATTGATTTAGAAAATGTACAAAATTTAATTCAAATTATTCAGTCGAAAAATATAAAGGCTCTAGTCCGTCTAAGTAAAAATGAAGAGGTAATAATTAAAAAAGTTCTTGATATGGGTGCAGATGGAATAATTGTACCAATGATATGTTCAAAAGATGATGCAATACAAGCTATAAATTATTCAAAATATCCTCCATTTGGCAAAAGAGGAGTGGGATTGACAAGAGCTTCAGGATACGGACTTCATTTTGAGGAATATAAGGAATGGGTAAAAAAAGAACTCGTAGTTATAGCTCAAATAGAGCATATAAATGCAGTAAATAACATAGATGAAATTATAGAAGTAGATGGCATCGATGGAGTTATGATTGGCCCATATGATTTATCAGCTTCATTAGGGTGTCCAGGAAATTTCGAGGAAAAAAAAGTTAAAGAGGCTATCCAGAAAGTAATTGATAGTTGTAAATCTAAAAATTTTCCATCAGGTTTTCATATTGTTGATACTAATACAAAATCAATTCAAATGAGGATAGATCAAGGTTGTACATTTTTAGCATATGGAATTGATTATATGTTTATGAGGGATGCAGCTTTAAATGGAATTAAAAAAATAAAAAGTAAATGAATATAATTTCTATAATACCAGCAAGAATGGGTTCTTCACGTTTTCCAGGCAAACCTATGAAAAAAATTTTAGGAATGCCCATGATAGGCCATGTATATAAAAGAGTAAAAATGTGTAAAACATTAAATGAAGTTTATGTAGCGACATGTGATGTTGAAATATTTGATTATATAAATTCTATAGGTGGAAAAGCTTTGATGACCAGCGAAAGTCATGAACGTTGTACAGATAGATGTGCAGAAGCTATGTTAAAAATTGAAAATGAATTTGGTAAAAAATGTGATTTAATGGTTTTAGTTCAAGGTGATGAACCACTTGTTAACCCAAAAATGATTGATGATTCTATCGCACCAATACTTGAAGATAAAACAATAAATGTTACCAACTTAGTTTCAGACATTAAATCTATTGAAGAATTTGAGAATAAAAATGAGATTAAAGTAGTCTTAGACAAATACAATAATGCTTTATATTTTAGTAGAGAACCAATACCAACAAGAAAAAAAGGTATAATCGATGTTCCAATGAAAAAACAAGTTTGTATTATACCATTTAAGAGGGATTTTTTATTAGAATATAACGAAATGAAGCCTACACCTCTTGAAGTAATTGAGTCCATAGACATGATGAGAATACTTGAAAATGGTGGAAAAGTTAGAATGGTCAATACGGAATTTAAAACTAAGGCTGTTGATACTCAGGAAGATTTAAACCAAGTTTCAGAGATTATGAAAAATGATGAAATATACAAAATTTATGCAATAAATGATTAAAAAAGTAGTTTTATTTGGTGGAAGTGGATTTTTAGGCTCATATTTAGCTGATGAGTTGTTAAAAAATCGTTATAAGATAATCATAGCAGACACTCAAAAACCAAAAAACGATCATCTAAATCAAAAATTTGCTAAAGTAAATATTCTAAATTTAGATAGTATAAAATCAATTATTAGAGGCGCAGATGCAGTTTATAATTTTGCTTCTCTAGCTAATCTAGATGATGCAAGAAAAGATCCATTAAATACCATCAATATAAACATAATGGGAAATATTAATTTATTAGAAGCTTGCAGGTTAAATGGAAAAATAAAGCGGTATATATACGCAAGTAGTGCATACGCTTTAAGTGATAAAGGTTCGTTTTATGGGATTAGTAAATTGACTAGTGAAAAAATTACAAAAGAGTATAGCGATAAATTTAATCTTAAATATACGATTATAAGATATGGCTCAGTATACGGGGAAAAAGCCTATCATAATAACTATCTTTACAATCTTTTATATAAAGCAATTAAATATGGTGAATTAAACTATCATGGCGATGGAGATGATATGAGAGAATTTATTCATGCAGCCGACATAGCAAAATTATCTTTAGAAGTTTTGAAAAACAAAAAATATGAAAATGAAAATGTCATTTTAACTGGTATGGAAAAAATTAAAAGAATTGAACTATTAAACATGATTAATGAAATTATGCCAAAAAAATTTAAAATAAAAAAATTAAAAAATAAAAAAACCGGACATTATAAAACCACTCCTTATTCATATTATCCCGATGTAGCTAAAAAAATTTTTTCTAATTCTTATATTGATCTAGGGCAAGGCATTATGGAATGTATTAAAAAAATACATCAAGATATTAACGAAGAAAAAAAATAGAATTTTGTGTTTTTATCTATTCAAGCGAGAAATATTATTAAAAAAATATATAAAAAAAATTCTGTATTTTTTAAAATAAAATGAAAGTAATTAAAAAACTGTTTTATCTCCTCTCATCTAGTGAGCGTAAAAAAATAAGCTTATTATTTTTGATGATAATTTTTATGGCTCTAATAGATATGATTGGAATTGCATCTATAATGCCATTTATAGCCGTATTATCAAATCCGGAAATAATTGAAACCAACTCAAAATTAAATTCTTTATTTGAATATTCAAGTAAATTTGGAATTGAGACGACACAACAATTTTTTTTCTTTTTAGGTATAATTTTTTTTATACTACTAATTTTTTCACTAACCTTTAAAGCCATAACGTCTTATGTGCAATTTCGATTTATCCAAATGAGAGAATTTACTATCGGAAAACGTTTAGTTGAAGGTTATCTGAATCAACCTTATAGTTGGTTTTTAAGTCGTCATAGTGCAGATTTAGGAAAAACTGTTCTTTCTGAAGTTAGAACAGTTGTGTCTAACGGCATAAGTCCATTAATAAACTTAATTGCAAATTCTGTAGTTGTTTTGGTGTTGTTAACCTTATTGATATTAGTTAACCCAAAACTTGCAATTATAACTGGCCTTATACTTGGTTTAGCTTATGGACTTATGTATAAAGGGATTAGAGGTTTTGTTAATAAGATTGGTATAGAAAATGTAAAAAATGATCGCTCCAGATTTACGGCTGTCAGTGAAGCTTTCGGTGCTTCAAAAGAAATAAAACTTGGTGGACTTGAAAAAATTTATTCTGAACGTTTTGCCCATCCTGCAAAAATATATGCCTATAATTTAGCTTTATCCAGAATAATTAGTCAGTTACCTCGTTATGCACTTGAATCCATAGCATTTGGTGGATTACTTTTGGTAATCTTAAGTTTAATGTCTAGAGGAGATACACTTAATAGTGTCTTACCTATAATTGCACTTTATTCGTTTGCAGGATATCGTTTAATGCCAGCTCTTCAACAAATTTACAATTCTCTTACTTTATTACGTTTCGTTGGTCCAGCGCTTAATAATTTATACACTGATTTTCAAAAATTAGAAAAAAATATATTTTTAGATAATAAAAATAAGATAATGCTTAATAATAAAATTATTTTAAGTCATGTTAACTATAACTATCCCAACTCGTCTCAAAATGTACTAAAAAATATTAATATAAGTATATCTGCAAACAAAAGTATCGGAATAGTAGGGAAAACAGGTAGTGGTAAGACTACTTTAGTCGATATTATTATTGGTTTACTTGATAGTCAGGAAGGATTTTTAAAAGTGGACAATCAAGTTATAAACAAAAATAATCAAAGATCATGGCAAAAATCAATTGGATATGTTCCTCAAAAAATATTTTTAGCAGATGATACAATAGCAGCCAATATAGCATTTGGTGAAGATTCCAATAATATAGATCATAGTAAAGTTATTAGTGCTTCAAAAATAGCAAATTTACATGAATTTGTGTCAAATGAGTTACCATTTAAATATCAAACTAAAGTTGGAGAACGTGGTGTAAGATTATCCGGAGGTCAAAGCCAACGCATAGGAATAGCAAGAGCATTATATAATGAAACAAGCTTGTTAGTACTTGATGAGGCAACAAGTGCTTTAGATTATCAAACCGAAAAAGCTGTAATGCAAGAACTAAAAAATGTAAGTAAAGAAATTACAATTATTATAATTGCTCATCGTTTAAATACAATAAAAGGGTGTGATAAAATTTTCTTTTTAGAGAATGGTGAGATAAAAGGAGAAGGGAATTATGATGAATTATTAAAAACCAATCAAACCTTTAAAAAATTCATATCTACAAATTAAATGATTAAATGCTTTAATTTAATACATGATATATTACTTTTAATAATTAGTTTCTTAGTAAATTTTTTTTCATTTCAAGTTTCAACTTTGAACAATTACCCCTCAGTTACAAAGAATAAAAAATCTATAATAATAGTAAATGGTCCATCATTAAAAAAAGACATAAAAAAATTAATTTATAAAAAAAATAGTTTCGAATTTTATGGTGTTAATTATTTTGCTATGACTAAAATATTTAGGATTATAAAACCAAAATATTATACTTTTGCAGATCCTATTTTTTGGAGAAAGGATATCAATTCTGATTTTAAAAAAGATGATTTAAAACTTTTTAAAATTTTATCTAAAGTTGATTGGGATATGCATTTAATATGTCCAAGTGTTGGTGCTAAAATAGTTCAAAAAAAACTTAATAAAAATAGATATATAAAAGTAATCCCCTTAAGATCTAATTATTATAATTTTAAAAATGAAAATCTTAATATTTTTGGACTGATGAATGGCATTGTAACTCCAGCTTTTAATAATGTTTTAATCGTAGCATTATGGCATGCTCTTCAAAGAAAAGTTCCATATATTGAATTTTATGGTGCAGATTTTTCAGCATTCAAAGAGCTTTCTGTAAATCAAAAAACAAATGCTTTGTCTTCATCAATAACTCATTATTATAAAAATACTAAAGCACAAGCAGATCCTTTATCTAAGTATTCAGGAAAAAAAAAGAAAAAGATACATGAAAGACTTTTTCAAATTTGGAATTCATTTAATCAAATGTACTTGCTTTCTGTTGTTGCAAAAAAATTAAAAATTAAAGTAATAAATTTTTCATCAAATTCTTATTTAGATACCTTCGAAAGACCAAAATAGATATAAAAATGATTTTAAAAATTATAAATTTTTTTTTTTTAATATTACTCGATTTATGTAAAAGTATTTTGAATCTTAAAAAGCTAAATAATGATGAAAATAAGGGAAAAATTTTAAAATTAACAAAACTTAAATTTACCCCTAATACAAAAATAACAGCTCCATTTAATTTGGGACAAAGTATCAGAGGATTATCATTCGATAAAAATTTAAAAAAAGATCTATTTGCAAATTTTATTAATCAGATAATAAAAGGTATGGATGAAGATATGATTATTGAATCTTTATTTTCAAATTTAAAAAAAGAAAAAAATTCCAATGCAGCTATTTCTGTCGGGCTAAAAAATAATCATAATTTAGCAAAATATCCTGCTTGGGCTCTAGTAATGCCGTGGGAGCCAATCACTATTGAAAACAAATTTAATAATTACAGGAAACAATTTATCAACAGTCGTTCAAAACATAATATTAATATAAAAAATAATAACGATCTAAATGATGAAGATGTCTTTTACTCCTACGAATATGCCAAATCTCAATACATTCAGACTAAAAAATTATTGGAAAACATTAAAAAAGAAGGTTTTAAATCTTTAAGATTTGATGACTCGCCCAAAATTTTTATATTAATAAATAATAATGAATGGAGATGGTGCATGTCAGGAGATGGAAATCATAGGGCTTACATATCCTCACTATTAGGAAATGAAACTTTCGAATGTGTGATTGAGTCAATCGTAGATAAAAAAAAAATTTCAAATTTTTATAATGTTAAAAGTGGTTTATATAGTTATTCCGAAGCTAATTCCATATTTGACAGTTATTTTTCCGGTAGAGAAAGTTTAAGGGGAATAGTATAGTTAACTTTATTTCATAATTCAATTAGTCCTGGACCGATAGTCGAACGACTTATGTTCAAATTTTTTAATTCATCTTCTGAAAATCTTTTAAAATTTGGAAGCTCTTTTGAAGAGTGAAAAGCTAAAAAATTTCGACAATCTAGGTCATTACCTGGGATTACCTCATTTATCATAAAGATACGGTATCCAAAATTTTTTATATATTTGAAAATTAGATTAGGGTCTTCTTGCGATATGTGTTGTTCAAAAGCTAAAGTTGGTTTGTCTCGCTCTATTATTTTTGATGCACCTTTTATCACTTTTAATTCAAATCCTTCTACATCGATATGAATTAATTCTATTTTGGTATTTTTTTTATTACTTATTAAATAATCAATAGAAGAAGATAATATGAAATTATTAGAATTGCTAATTTTAAATTTTATATTATCCGCTTTGTTTGTTGATTGGTTATCAAAAATTAATTTATCACCAACATTTTCTGAACAAACCTCTTCAAACCACTCAACGTTTTTAATATTGTTTAATTCTGCAAGTTTTTTCGCATAATTTATATTTTTTTTAGAAGGCTCAATGGCAAAAACTTTTGCATTTTCATTTAAGTTTTGAGCCCAAATAAGAGTATTATCACCTATCCAACTTCCGATATCAATTATAGAAAAATTTGAATTTAGATAATTATCTTTATATAGATTAAAGATAATATTTCTCAATAATATTTCAGAAAATGGACGGCTCATTAACCGAAAACTTCTTTTTGCATATATTCCATAGTCGAAAAAAACTTCTTTAATAGATAATTTTGGAGTCTTTATTTTTACATTTCCCTCGTACAAAAAATTAATTATATAATTTTTTTTCTTAAGCTCTTTATGCTTTATTAGTCTAAAAATTGGACCTGCTAATAATTTTTTAATTTTGTTTAAAAGTTTCATTTATTAAAATCTTATACCACAACTCTTTCAAAGCAATAATTCATTTAAATTAAATATTTTAAATTTAAATTAATAAACTTATTTATTTCTTATTTCTCTTAAGTATAAGTGAAATATAAAATGAAAATTTTTCATTTAAGTAATTCTGATATTAGAGGAGGGGCTGCTCGAGCAGCAAATCGACTTCATCAAGCCTTACTTGAGAAAGGTTTAAAATCTCAAATGCTAGTTAATAAAAAATTTTCAAAAGATGAGACTATTTTTGGTCCATTCAATCTTTCTGAAAAATTATTTATTCATCTTCGTCCTAGAATATCAAATTTATTAATTAAATTGTTTAAAACTCATAATGATATAACTCATTCAATCTCTATTTTTCAATCTCCCTGGATAGATTACATTAATAAGAGTGACGTTGATGTTGTTCATTTACATTGGGTGCAAAATGAAATGCTTTCAATTGCTGATATTGGAAGAATAAAAAAACCTATTGTTTGGACATTGCATGATATGTGGGCTTTTTGTGGAGCAGAACATCTCTCTCAAAATAATCGCTGGCGTTTTGGTTATACAAAAACTAATCGTCCACTTAATGAGTCTGGGTTAGACATTAATCGTTGGACCTGGACTAGAAAATTAAATCACTGGAAAAAACCAATTTATATTGTTGCTCCAAGTAATTGGCTTGCTAATTGTGTACGTCAAAGTAAATTAATGAGAGATTGGCCATTATCAGTTGTTGCCAATTTAATAGATACCAATAGTTGGAAACCTAAAGATAAGAAAGAAGAAAAAAAAAAATTTGGGATATCTCCAGATACTCCATTGATTATTTTTGGAACTTATGGAGCAAACAATAACCATAATAAAGGATTTGATTTGTTTTTAGAAACTTTAGATTATTTAAAAAAAGATGTGAATTTGAAAAAAATGGAAATTATTGTCTACGGAAAACACGAAAAAAATATGCCAAAGACTAATTTTCCTATTCATTACTTAGGTCATTTAAATGACAATAATAGTCTTATGAATCTTTACAGTGCTGCTGATGCTACTGTCGTACCATCTCGCCAAGAGTCTTTTTGTCAAACAGCTTCAGAGTCACATGCTTGTGGTACACCAGTTGTAGGATTTAATATAGGTGGATTAAATGACATTGTTGATCACTTAAGAACAGGGTATCTAGCAAAAGCTTTTGATGCTCAAGATTTAGCAAAAGGAATATCTTGGGTTATAAATGAAAACAAAAAAGAAAATCTTCAAAATCAAGCTAGACATCAAGCTATTGAAAAATTTTCACAAAAAGTACTAGTTGAAGAATATCAAAAAATTTACGCAAAAGTTATAAGTAATAAAAATTAACAATGAAGAAATTAAAAAGAGAAGGCGGATTAAGAATTAAAGGTTATATAAAAAATAGCACAATTAAAAAACCAATAATCACAATTGTAACAGTTGTTTACAATGGCCAAGAATATCTTGAAAAAACAATTTTAAGCGTGATTAATCAAAACTATGACAATCTTGAATACATTATAATTGATGGAGGTTCCACGGATAATACTATTGATATAATTCAAAAATATGAAAATAAGATAGATTATTGGATATCAGAGAACGATAAAGGTATTTATAGTGCTATGAATAAAGGTTCAAAACTAGCCAAGGGTAAATGGATTAATTTTATGAATTGCGGTGACACTTTCTGTAATGATGAAGTAATTTCAAATATAAAATTTAGCGATTATTCAAAATATGTAATGATATATGGTAATGCAAATATATTTAGTGAAAATAGAAAGTTTATTAAACTGTTAAGGCCTTTAAATATGACAAAGAAAAATCTCGTAATTTTCACAACTCGTGTAGTTTGTCATCAGGCAGTCTTCTATAATAAAAATATTTCATTTCAATTTCCTAATGAATATAAATTAAAAGGTGAATTATTCTCTTATTTTGAATATTTAAAATTTGGACCTTCAATCAAATTAAATTTGGAAATTTGCAATTATTTTTTAGGAGGCATAGGCTCAATCCAAAGAAAAAATGATCAGCTAGAAACTTGGCAAGTTTTAAGATATCATATGAATTTAATGAGATATTTATATTTACCAATGTATCTGTTAAAAAAAATGAGGTTATTTTTAAAAATATAATTTTATAGTTTAAGTCGTTTTAATAATAGGAATTACTGATTAGATGTGTGGTATATTAGGCTGGCTAGGTGAGGGAATAAATTTTCATTACTCAAAATTTGACAAAGCTATAGACATTTTAAGTCATCGAGGTCCAGATAATAGAGGCATTTGGCAAGATAAAGATATTTTATTAGGTCATCGAAGGCTTTCAATAATTGATCTTAGTGAGAGTGGTAACCAACCAATGATAGATAAAAAAAGTGGTTCAACAATTATATTTAATGGAGAAATTTATAATTATTTAGAACTTAAGAAAGATCTTATAAGTTTGGGATACAACTTTCATGGAAGCTCTGATACAGAGGTTTTACTTTATTCCTTAATAGAATGGGGGCCAGAAGTTCTACCTAGATTAAATGGAATGTGGGCGTTTGCATTTTGGTCTCAGAAAAAAAATCAATTAATTTTATCTAGGGATAGATTTGGAGTTAAACCATTATACTTCTATAATTTTAAAAATAATTTTGCATTTGCATCAGAACCAAAAGCTTTATTAAAATTATTTCCCCAAAATCGATCAATAGATGAAAATACATTTTTAGATTTTTTAGGAAACAACTTGTTGTATACTAAAGGACAATCTTTTTACAAAGGAATAAGTGTTTTTCCTAACGCACATTATTGTATTTATGAACCAAATAATAAAAATTTAAAATTCATAAGATATTGGGATTACCCAAAAGATGTGAGACATAATCAAACTGAAAAAGAGGCAATAGAAGAGTTTTCATTTTTACTACAAGACTCTGTAAATCTAAGATTGAGAAGTGATGTTCCTGTAGGACTTAGTTTAAGTGGAGGACTCGATTCAACAAGCATATTGGCAGCAGCAAATTTAAAAAAAAAAAACCAATAAATTGTCTTACCTCAGTTTATGATGAAAATTTTTTTGACGAGTTTAAATGGGCGAAAAATGCTTGTATGAACTCAAAGAGTAATTTAATTACAGTAAAATCTGACCAAAAAAATTGGCTAAATTCCTTAAAAAATATAGTTTGGTATATGGATGCACCTGGTTATTCACCTGCTGTTTATCCAATGTGGAACTTAACGAAACTCTCGAGGCAAGAGAAAATACCAGTTCTTCTTGATGGACAAGGTGCTGACGAGTCTTTAGCTGGATACACTCAGTATAAAATTCAGAACATTTTTGAAAATTTCAACAAAAACAAAAAAAAAAGTAATACCAAGATTTTCATTAATCAATTAAGAAGTTTGGTTGATATACTTGGCTTAGTAAAGTCCATTGCATTTTTATTTAGAGAGATTTTTCCTTCATTACATTTACTTTATCGTAAAAAAATTGGTTTTCAGTCTCTAATGTTAAATGAAGTAACTATTCCAAGAGATGTCACTAATGATAATAAAAATTGTACTTTAAGAGAACGCTTAATTAAGGATCACTCTCTAAATATTCTTCCAGGACTTCTTCATTACGGTGATGCGATAAGTATGGCAAATAGTATTGAGGTTCGCAATCCTTTTCTTGATTACCGCTTAGTTGAGTGGGTTTTTAAACTTCCAAATAATTTACTATTTAATCGTAATGAGTCAAAGTGGGTAATTCGAGAATATTTACGTATAAATAATCAAAAATTAATTGGAAACAGAAAAGATAAAAAAGGATATTTAACACCAGTTAAAAAATGGTTAGTTTCTTCTGAAGTTAAAAATTTCATATTATCAGATAATAACCCCATGTTTCAATGGTGTGATAAAAAAAAAGTTAAGAAACTTTTACATTTAAACGACAAAGGAGTAATAGGCACTGAGCACAATTTATATAAATTACTTTCAAGTCAGTTGTGGATTCAAGAATGTATAAAAAAATAATATGAAATTAAATTACTTTTTAAACATCAAAGATAATGATTGGGATATCGGTCCCATTTAATTGATGTCAATAATTTTTTTAGTTTTTGATTGTCAGATTTGTAATAGTCTTTAACCATAAATTTTAAATTAGATTTAAGGTCCTTATCTGATGATATTAATGGATTAATTTTATTGATATTTGTAATTATTTTTCTGATGTATTTATTATTACCAAGAAATAAATTTAATTTATTTGAAAACCTTTGTTTACTTAATTCACCTGGTGACAAAGATTTATTATAAATATTCGTTTTTTGCTCAAGTTTATGTCCCAAAATATAAGAGAGTTGATCTAATACTTCATTTTGATGATTTAAGAGATCTTCGTATAAAAAAATATGACACTTTTTAAATATTTCTTTATACATCTCAATTAAAGGCAAATATTTAAAACAATCCATGTGAATAAAATAATCGTTAGTATTAAAGTACAATGTTGAAAGAGATGGTTTCTTTTTTTTTAAGCTATCATTAAAGTTGTAATTGATACTAGATTTATAAAATAAATCATCAATTTTTTTTATTCCAAATGGCATTTTAATATAAGAGCTATAGTGAGACTTCATAATATCAATTTGATCTCTTATAAAAAGGATTATTTCCGCTGAAGGAAAAGTTTCATATAATCTTTTAGCAATCAAAGATCTATTGAGATATGAAAAGTATACAGGCTTTCCAGAAAAATTCTCATCACTTATTAATAATTGATTTGAATCAAAATTTAAAATTTCATTTTTAATTAAACCCTTATTATAAAGTGTATCATCAGCATATTGCATTTGATTAAATGCATGATTATGTTGAGTGTATGGTCTAGAAATTAAAGAGTATTTAGATGCTTGAGGCCAAATTGCATCCTGTAAATATGTTGAGCCAGTTTTGTGTAAACCTACATGAATAAATATCTTTCTCATTAATTTATGAATGCTTATTTATCTTAAATCCTTAATAAGTTTTATAACTTTATAATAACTGTTGATTTATATTTGTTTTGACTTTTTTTCAATATTTATTCTAAGAAAGAAAATAATTGATATATTGATTTTGAAATGTAATTTTTTCTTTTTAAAAATTATTAAAAGTAATCATAATTATTAAAATGAATGAATATGCTCCTGTTGTAATATTTTGTTATAGAAGAAAAATAGATCAATTGATTGAATCCTTAAGAAAAAATTACGAGTCGAAAGATACACAATTGTTTATTTACTCAGATGGTTTCAAATCAGATAAAGACAAAAACGATGTAATAAATGTTCGAAAAGATCTAAAAAAGATACATGGATTTAAGTTGGTTCATATTATTGAGTCAAATCGAAATAAAGGGTTGGCTAATTCTATAATAGATGGAGTAACTGAAGTAATTAAAAAATTTGATAGAATAATTGTTCTTGAGGATGATCTAATAATTTCCGAATATTTCCTTAATTTTATGAATAGATCGCTAAATCATTTTAAAGAAAGTAAAGATATTTGGTCAGTATCAGGTTATAGCCCCAAAATTCCATATCTTCAAAATTATCAAAAAGAAGTTTACTTATCTTTGCGTTCTTCGTCTTGGGGTTGGGCAACTTGGTTAGATCGTTGGAGAAAAGTAGACTGGTTATTGAGTGATTTTGATAATTTAAAAAAAGATAAAGAAAAAATAAAAAATTTTGAACTCGGTGGGAATGATATGTTTAAAATGTTAGAACTCCAATATTTGGGCAAAATAGATTCATGGGCAATACGTTGGTGTTACTCACAATTTTTAAATTCATCGTATTCTGTTACACCAAAAATTTCCATGACTCAAAATAAGGGTTTTGATGACAATTTGGGAATGCATAATTTAAGTTCGGACCCACGTTGGAAAGTAGATCTTTCAAATTCTAAAATTAATAATATTGAAGTATCGTTTGATTCCGAAATAATTGATAATTTTAAAAAATATTATGATATGAGTTTTTATACAAGATGTGGATATTTTTTAAGAAAGTGGGGCGGGTATAATTTAATTAAAAGGTTTATAAGTAAGGCTAAAGTTTAGTTCAATCATTTTAGTGTGTCAGAAAGAACAACATTTGCTCCCATCAAAAAAGCTTTTTCTGCTTTTTCTTGCTCATTTATAGTAAAAATAAAAATAGATTTTACTTTTCGTTTATTTTTACAGAGTTTTAATATTTTAATATCATGACTTGATACCCATTTATCCCGGAGAAAACAAACATAAACCCAAGCTCTACTTATTCGAAAGAAATTTTTTATTTTTTCAGTTAAATTGTTTTCTTCTGAACTATAGCTAATCCAATTAAGCACTGCAATTTTCTTATTTTTGTTTAATAATTCCAACATTTCATTATGAGTTATATATGGAGTTTCAATGAAAATAAGAGAATTTTCTTTTGATAAATATTCTTTCATTGAGTCTTGTATAATTTCAAGACCTTTTGATAAGTTAGATATTTTAGTGTTTTTCCAATCTAGCCAAATATAAACATTTTCATTTCTTATAATCTCATCAAGAAAATAAAGAGATAAGCTTTTTTTTCTCTCAGTAGAATCTATCTTGTTATGAGAAATATATATTATATTTTCATTTTCATCATATATTATATCTAATTCAATGCCGCAATATCCATCATCAATTGAAGATTTAACGTTTTTAAAATGTATATCAAAATTATTTTTATAAGCCGCATGTTTCCATATTGAATTAACCTCACAATTAGGTAAATTATTTATTTCCGCGTTAGCAATATTATTAATTAAAAAAATTATTATAATTAGACCATTTAAAAAAAATTTCATTTTTGACTATTTTTTATCAACTTTAAAATTAAAGATTTATTTTCATTATAAAAAGGAAAATTTACACTTCTTCCGATTATTTCGTTATTGTTTTTTTTAATTATATTACAATTTTGACCTGTGAAAAATTTAGATATTTCAAAATATTGAGAACAATTTTTATTAAAATCATCTAAAACATTTGATTTATACCAAACATTTAATAATTTACGATTTCTATTTAACTTACTACTTCTTGCAGCATGATCACTAGCTATGATTATCGAAATTTCAAGTTCTAATAAGTTTATTTTTTTTAAAAATTCTTTTAGTTCTTCCTCAGTATAACTGATACGGTCAAAATATTTATCATCAGAAAGTCTCGGTCGTTTTATTGGGTTTAGTTCATAAGGACTATGACCTGCAGCAGTAAATAAATATAAAAAAAGATTATCTTTTTTTCTAACTAAAATTTCGTTATAGGCACGCTCAAACATGCTCTCATCACTGGGATGAATTCCATCGAAATCATCATTAATAAGATCATCTTTAGATATATTTTTTTCAAAGCCTAGAGTAGGATAAGCGTTTTTTGCATTATGAAAATGTGATTTTGTACCAGTTATACTGATTGTTTGAAAATTATATTCCGAGAGCAAACTTGGTAAGCAAAATTTAATATTTTTTCCTCCAAAGTAATTAAAAGACATATCACCCAATGGTTGTAATTCTGGTACACCACATAAGATTTCAAATTCGCTAGCAGCACTGTAACCACCGTAGGCAGGACTCTCAAGAATTATTGATTTATAACCTAGATCATTAAGAAATGGTTTAAAATTTTTTGGTTCGATATCTGACCTCGGCACAAAAGATTCAAGTAAAACAATCATGATGAGATCTGATTTAGGTTTATCCGTGAAATTAAGTTGAGGGGTCACCTCCCCAGAAATTTTATCTAATGTCATCATCATATTTTTTCTTTCAGCAAAGTGATAGATAATTGAGTATAATTGTCCGCCATGTTTCCATGTTGCAAACTTATTAAAGTTTTCTGTATTATGTTTTGCGATTATTGGGAAATATATTTTCGTACTAAAATAAAGTATTGATAATAAAAAAAGACATATTCCAATTTGGAAAAAACGAAGCTTTGAATTTAGTTTTACAAAATTAACCGATCTAGAAAATTTAAGTAAAAAATAAATAAAAATAATTAACAAAATTATAATTAAAAAACTAATTGGGCTAAATATCAAAATAAGCTCTGGTAGGTTTGAAATTTGTCCTAGAGTAAGGTTTTGTCTTGTATAAAAGTAAAGTATTACTCCACAAATATAAATAATTAATATTATAAAGAATGCAAATAATGGACTTAAAAAAACTAAAGATAAAAATAAAATAAAAAAAAAATTAGGCAAAATATCACTTAATTCTATTAAAGGATTATATGTTATTAAATTCGCAATATATAAAACGAATAAAACTAATTGCCAAAGTAAAGTAAATAATAAGCATTGAAAATATATGTTATTAATTTTTTTAAGCATCAATAAAACAACAACTATATTTTTTTTTGTTTAAATTTAATCTTATAAATTTCTTCATAAAATTTTAATGTTTCTTCTGCACATTTATCCCAACTAAAAATTTTAGAGCGC
>MDSZ01119135.1_pt1 | contig 25141 bp, 33 predicted proteins | sample 811201 | NCBI WGS metagenome assembly MDSZ01 (sample SAMN05326647, study PRJNA326480) | marine metagenome | isolation source: seawater | place: Indian Ocean: North | collected 2010
CGCAGGAGCAAATACACTTGCAGCAGAGAGATGGTTAAAAAAGAATAATAAAGAAAACGCTATTACAATACTTTGTGATAGAGGCGAGAGATATTTTAGTTGTTTATGAAAAAGAAATATCCAGACAATATAGTATATAACTACGAAACAGGCGAGTTTGATGCAAATAAAAAGTCATATCCTACCTCTGTCAGCAGCCAAAAATTTGAACCATTAAATGTTGATAAAAGTGATAGTATTAAGGCAAATAAATACTTTGAATCTAGACTTGGTGAATTAAAAGAAGAATATAAAAAATTAGTACAAGAATATAATTGGACAAAATTGATTTATGAATCAAGATATAACTTTCAGCCAATATTAGGAGAGGAATATTATCTGTATGAAGATAAACAAAAAAATTTATTTTTAAGTTTAATTGGCCCTAAGGAGTGGAACAAATCATACATTGGAACATTTAAGTTATTAAATAATGGAAAATGGGAAAAGATATGAAAATAGGAATAGTTGGAAGTAGAAAGTATGAAAATAAGAGAAAGATTAAGGATACAATTTTTAATCTTAAGAAAAAATTTGGAGAAGAACTAATTATTTTTAGTGGTGGTAGTCCAAATGGAGCAGACAGATATGCTAAAAAATATGCTTTAGAATTGGACTGTAAGTATGTAGAGGTTAATCCTTCTCATACACCAAAAAATCTATATTCATACATGAAAGAAGAATGGTATGGTAAAAAATATAGTCCTAAGAATTTTTATGTTAGAAATAAGATTTTAGCAAAAAGTATAGATAGGCTAATAGCATTTGTACCTGAAGGAGATTCAGCAAAGGGAACAGCAAATACTGTAAATTATGCAGTTGAATATAATAAAAAAGTTGTTGTGATAACTTGATTTTTTTATGTATATACATATATTTATATATACAATAGGAGAATAGTTATGGAGAAATTAAAATTAACTTCGGTTAAGGTTTGCAAAGTTGAACAAAACACCTTCAAAAAAATATGCCTAGAAAATGGAATGAATTTTCAGAAGCTAGTAAATAGGTCTCTATACCTTTACAACAATGATAAAAAATTTAGAGATAGTATAGATAAGACCAAACAGTTAGGTACAAAAGTATAATAAAGAGGAATAAAGGTTATGGGCATAGATAAATTAAAAAAATCTTATCATTTAACAGAACAGTACAAAGAGTTAGATGAAAAATTATTGGCTTGGGGAAAAGAGGGAACTCGTTCTCATGGAAAAATAGATATTATAGAAGAAGAGTTTGATTCATATTTTCAAAAAAATAAAGAAAAATGGAACACAAAGAGAAGGCCTAGGTTTGGCTTTAATAAAGTAAAAGAACTTCTTAAAAATAAAGAAAATCCAATATACCTTGAATTAGGTGCAGAATTAGGTAGTAGTGCAAAAGAAATATTAGAAAATTTTGAAACGGCAACAGTTATTTCTGTAGACTATTGGCCAAATAAACACATAAGTGCATGGCCAGAGCTTAAAGAAATTATAGAAGACCCTAATTACGGTCCTTATTCTATATTTTCAAATAGGCTTTTTGAATATAAGGATAGAGTTATACCAATACAACAATATACAGTTGATGGTTTAGATATAGTGAAGTCTCACGATGTAGTACCAGATGTAATTTATATAGATGCATCTCATACATTTGAGGATTGTTTACATGACATTGAAAAAAGCTATAACTTATTTCCAGACACAGTTTTATGCGGAGATGATTATGAAACTGGAGAAGGTGTAAAACAAGCAGTCTTAGAGTTTTGTAATAGGCATAATTTATTACATGAAGTATTTTCTAATCAATGGATAATAAAGGGAGAGAAAAAAGATATGAATTCTAATATATCGTTACCAAAATTGAAAAAAATAGACTTAAATAAACCAAAAAAGAAGAAAATTTTATTGTTATCTGACGATTTAAGACTGCATTCTGGAGTTGGAACAATGAGTAGAGAGATAGTTCTAAATTCTTGTCAAGAGTATGACTGGGTACAAATAGGAGGAGCTATAAAGCATCCAGATCAAGGAAAAAGGATAGATATATCTTCAGACATTCAAAAAGAAACAGGTGTACAAGATGCTAGTGTAGTCGTGTACCCAACTGATGGATATGGTAATCCAGATCTGTTGAGACAATTGATTTCTCATGAAAAAGTAGATATTATTATGCACTTTACAGATCCTAGATTCTGGGGTTGGTTATACAATATGGAGCATGAAATTAGACAGACTATGCCATTGATATATCTTAATATATGGGATGACCTTCCTTATCCTCACTGGAATGAAAATGCCTATGAATCTTGTGACCTATTAATGGCAATTTCAAAACAAACATATAATATTAACAAAAATGTTTGTCAGAGAAAGCCAAGAGTTGAAGGTGTAGATTTAACGTATTTACCTCATGGTATATGTGAAAATAAGTTTTTCAAAATAGGCCCTAATCACCCTGAATTTTCTAGATATTATAGTTTTAGAGAAAAAATGACTAAAAAGATGAATTTAGACCCAGATTTTACTTTTTTCTTTAACAGTAGAAATATACGTAGAAAAGGTGTATCAAATCTTATACTAGGGTACAGATTATTTTGTGACTCAATAGGAAAAGAAGAAGCTAAAAATACGTGCTTGTTATTACACTGCGAAAGAGTAGATCCAAACGGAACAGATTTACCAGCAGTTCATAGAGCTCTAGCTGCAGAATACAATGTTAAATTTACAGACGCAAAATTTCCTACAAATGAATTGAATTATTTATACAACATGGCAGACGTAACTTGCCAGCCTAGTACTGCTGAAGGTTTTGGTTTAAGTGTTTGTGAATCACTAATGACTGGTACACCTATCATTGCTAGTTGTATAGGAGGACTACAAGACCAAATGGGATTCATGAAAGAGGATGGAACATATTTAACAGAAAAAGATTATACAACTGATTGGCCATCTAATGCTGATAAGAGATATACAAAACACGGAGAATGGGCTTTTCCTATGTGGCCAACAGTAACGCTACAGGGTTCTCCTCAAACGCCTTACATTTATGATTCTATAATAAACATAAATGATATAAGAGATAGAATGTTAGAGACGTACAAGCTTGGGACAAAGGAGCTAGAAAGAAGAGGAAATTCTGGTAGAGAATATGTGACAGACCCAAAAATAAAAATGACTGCAAAAAATATGGGTAATTCTTTTATTGAGCAAGTAAACAATATGTTAGAATCATGGAAGCCTAGAGAGAGGTTTACGGTTATCAACACAGACATGGAAGATGTAGTTTATCCAGACGGAATAATGTTAAAGTAGGTTATAGGAGAATAAAAAATGAAAAAAGTATTAGTATTTCAAGGTCCAGTAAGCTCTAGATCAGGCTATGGAGACCATTGTAGAGATTTAGTAAAATCTTTAATAAATATGGACAAGTATATAATTAAAATAGTTGATTTAAGATGGGGAGATTGTCCAAGAAACGGAATATTGGAAAAGGATAATAATATTAAATCTTTAATTGTTAATCCTCAATCAATTACACAACAGCCAGACGTATTTATACAGGTTAGTGTTCCAAACGAGTTTAATCCTATAGGAAAATATAACATTGGTATAACTGCTGGTATAGAGACAGATGTTTGTGCAGCTGGTTGGATAGAAGGTCTAAATAGAATGCAACTTATCCTTGTACCTTCTAATCACGCAAAGAGGGTTTTTGAATCGACTGTTTTTGATAAAGTAGACGAAAGAACACAGCAAAAGATTGCTGAGGTTAGATGCAAAACTCCTGTAGAGGTTTTATTTGAGGGGCTGAATCTTGAAGTATTCAATAAAACAACAGATATTGAACATACTGTAGAAGAACAAATGAGCGTTGTAAAAGAAAAGTTTTGCTTTTTATATTGCGGACACTGGCTAAATGGAGCCCTTGGACATGACAGAAAAGATACTGGAATGACGATTAAAACATTTATAGAAACATTCAAAAATAATCCAACTTCAACTCGTCCAGCATTAGTGATGAAAACTAGTTCAGCAACTTTTAGTGTAACTGATAGAGAGATGATACTAAATAACATTAAACGGTTGAAAAAACAATATGGAAAAAATTGTCCAAACATTTATCTTTTACACGGAGATTTAACAGATGATGAAATGAACAGTTTATATAATCACCCTAAAATAAAAGCTATGGTAAGCTTTACTCATGGAGAAGGGTTTGGAAGACCATTATTAGAATTTAGCGTAACTGGTAAACCTGTGATAGCTTCTAATTGGTCAGGTCATATAGATTTTTTAACCCCGCATTCAACTTTATTACCTGGAGAAGTAAAAGAAGTTCATCAGTCAGCACAATGGAAAGACGTAATAATTAAGGGTTCTAAATGGTTTTATGTAAATTATGGATACGCTAGTAAGGTTCTAAAAGAGGTATTTAAGAATTACAAAGCATTCTTAGATGGTTCTAGAAAGCAGGCAAGATTATCTAGAGAAAAATTTAGTCTTTCTGCAATGACAGAAGAATTTAAGAAGATATTAGATTCTTATATGGTAGAAAAGGTTGATATAAAATTACCTAAATTACAAAAGTTAAACAAACCACCAAAGGTAAAATTACCTAAATTAAAGAAGATAACAACATGATAGAGTCAGATTTAACAGAGATTAGCCCTTTTACAGGCAAAAAATCAGTAATTGTTGAAACAACAGCTGCTGGAATAGAAACTAGAATATGTATGGATACAGGGTTTACTACAAATTCTGAATATAAAATTGGTAGTGATAAAATAGAAGAGGTAGAGAAGTCAACAACCCAACTAATAAGGGAATTGAGATATACAGATGATTCTTTAGGACAATATTGGTATCCTACAACAGCCATGTTTTCAACTGGAATGATTTATCCAGAGGGAACAACTGAAAAATGGAATTGGGTATATGCTCCAATTATAGAAGTACCTGAAGAAGAAAAAGAAAAGTATCCTATACCAGGAAAGCCCGGAGAATACTATACTACTAGGTTAGCTACAGATGTTGCAGAATACTACGTACCAACAGATTTTCAAGAGGTATGCAAAAGAGTAGGAATGGCAAAGAACGTTTAATATGGGTAAACTGAATGAACATAGGATAAGAATAAATTCTCAAATACAGATTAGTAAGAGTAGAATAGAAAAAGGAATGGTTCTAAGGGTTAGATATTCACCTATAACTTCAGGAAATACTAGAGATTCTGCACGAGAATATATGATATTGGTTTTGAATCCACTTTGGCAGAAAAAGGTTCATGCTCTAACTCTAGATAATTTTTCTAATGTTAGATTAAACCAATTAGCAGAGGACGTTGGATTAGTATATATACCACAGTTTCAAAAGAAGAGAAAACTAAACATTCCAAAACTAGAAATAAGAACATCTTCACAGAGATTTTATGCCTCTTTTCTAAAAAAAGATATGCAAACAAAATGGGGAGCAAGTTATAGGACATTTGATATACAACATTTTAACAAGATGTTTTTAGTTGACTATAAATTTAGTGATACAATAGAAAATAAATTTTTATTGGAAGATAGAGACGGTAAAACAAAACAGGAGTAACAGGTTATGAAAATTAGTTATGCAATTACAGTATGCAATGAACATAAAGAAATAGAAAAGTTATTAACATTTTTATTCGAACACAAAAGAAAACAGGACGAGGTAGTGGTTCAAATGGATATGAACGCAACACAAGAGGTAATAGGTGTATGTGAAAGATTTGAAACTAAACCGGCATCAGAATATTCTCTTAATCAATATGCATTAAATAAGAATTTTGCAGAATACAAAAATAAATTAAACAATAGTTGCAATGGTAACTGGATATTTCAAATAGACGCAGATGAAATACCAAACGAATATCTGATAGAAGCTTTACCGTTTATATTAGAAGCGAATGACGATGTTCAAGCATATTGGGTTCCTAGAGTAAACACAGTCGCAGGTATAACAGATGCACATATTGCCAAATGGGGTTGGAGAGTTGATGATATGGGATGGGTAAACTTCCCAGACTGGCAAATGAGAATATATAGAAACAAAGAAGAAATCTACTGGATAAAACCAGTCCATGAACAATTGAAAGGTTATACTAAATTTGCAAATCTTCCAGCTGAGGAAAAGTATGCATTGTATCACCCAAAGGACATAGGAAGACAAGAGAAACAAAACGCATTTTACGACACAATATAATTATGGAATATATAGGAATAATACCTGCCAGATACGGCTCATCTAGATTGCCTGGAAAACCTTTATGCGATATAAATGGTAAACCCATGATATGGCACGTGTATAATTCAGTTAAAAAGTGGAATAATTGGAAAAAGGTATATGTTGCCTTAGACGATAAGAGAATAGCAGATGTATGCGAGAAGTATAATATAGATTATGTTTACACAGATCCAAATCATCCTGATTGTATCGATAGAGCCGCTGAAACAGCTAAAATATTAAAGCACAGAGCTGAAAATGCAGATAGGTATATTATTATTCAAGGAGATGAGCCATTTTTTAATGTTGATACGTTGAACGTTGATTTATCAAACGAAATAACAAATTTTTATACAGAAGTAAAAGATGCAGAAGAAATATTTGACCCAAATTGTGTAAAGGTAGTAATCAGTAATTCAGGAAAAGCAATTTATTTTTCTAGATATTCTATACCATTTAGAGATGAAAAAACTCGTAGAAAAAATTTGAAAGAAAAAGTGTATAAACAATTAGGTGTTTATTCTTTTGACTATGATAGCCTTCAACGATATGTAAAACTAGAACCAACATATTTAGAAAATATGGAAGGCATAGGATTATTAAGACTATTAGAAAATGATATAGAAGTTTCTATGAAATATACCGATCACGATAGTAAAAGTGTAGACACAGAAGAAGATAGACTAAGTTTAGTTGAGAAAAAATAATGAGACTACTTTGGCAACAAATATCATCTACAATAATATCTGAAATATACGCAGACTCAGATTACGACGGAATAGTTTTAGATACAGAACACGGAGCTTTTAATAACGAAAATCTTTATACTTCAATACAGATAATAACTCTGAGAAGAAAAAACTGTTTTGTTAGAGTTTCTCATTTAGATAAGGCACTAGTTAGAATGTGCTTAGACGCAGGAGCAACAGGAATAATATTTTCTACAGTTGAAAATGAAATACAGGCACAAGAAATTATTGATTACTGTATATATCCTAAGCATGGAGGTAGAAGAGGACAAGGACTAGTTAGAGAAAATTTTTGGGGAAAAGACAAACTACAAAACTCTAAACCTATTATCATAGCCCAAATAGAAACAAAAGAAGCAGTTGATAATTTAGAAGAATTATATAACATACCATTTGATTACTACTTAGTTGGACCATATGATTTATCTGCTAGTCTAGGTTGTGTAGGTGAATGGGACAATAAAAAATACAAGGAGTATTTAGAAAAAATTAACATGATACCAAAAGAGCTTAGAGGAGTACATTTAGTAAAAACTGAAGATATAAAATCTCATGACTTAGATGGATACGGATTCTACGCGCTAGGAATGGACACGACAATGTTAATAGATTCAATAAAAAACTTGGATAAATAATTTACCATGTCAAAAATTTTTATTATATTATATAATAAATAGGAGAATAAAATTATGATGAATATTGAAAACATTGGCCATAGATTTACAGAGATAGTTTCTGGACCAGAATGGCAAGAATTACAAAAAAAATATAATAAGTGCAATGACATTTATGTACTTGGTCATGGTGGAAATATGGGAGTAGCTGACCATACAGCAGTTGATATGACAAGACTTTCAAACGGCACAAAGAATGCGATGTGTCCAGGTAGTTGTGTTGTTGCAACTTCATTGATAAATGATACAAACTTTGACCAATGGATGGTTGCATGGTTACAACAAAGAACTTCAACACGTACTAAATCGCAAATGAAAAAATCTTTGGTGTACGGAATATCTTCATCAGGTAAATCAAAAGACGTAAATAAAGCTTTGCAGTGGGCATCTGATAATGGAATGGAAACTTGTTTATTAACGGCTAAGCCTATAGCTGAATCTATAAAAGGTTTAACGCAAGTAATATTAGGCGTAGATTATTATCATACAGCTGAATGCTTGAGTTTGCTACTGCAATATCAATTAACTCATGGTTCAGGTAACGAATGTCCTCCTATAGGTAAAAATACACCAGAAGAACTAGCTAGATTAAACTGGAAAGGAGATAAAATTAGAGCAAATTCTTATCCAGATGAGTTAACAAATATAGGAGTAGATTTTGATGGTGTTATACATAAAAATAGTAAAGGATTTTATGATGGTACCGTATATGATGAACCTATAGAAGGCTCGTATGAGGCACTGGAAGAATTGTCTAAAAAATATACTGTAATAATATTTACTGCAAAAGCAAAGCCAGATAGAGGATTAGTTAACGGAAAAACAGGTACTGAACTTGTTTGGGAATGGTTAAAGAAATATGATATGGCAAAATTTGTATCTAAGGTAACTTCTGAAAAGCCTAGAGCGGTAGCATATATAGACGATAAAGCTGTTGAATTTAGAAACTGGGATAATGCTTTGAGACTAGTTGAACGTTTAGTAGATAGCAATTTAACAAGTGATGAATACTGCTTAAAACATGGAATAGACCCGTATTTACAGACGAGATAATTATGAAAGGCAAAACATTAGAATTAAGAAAAAAAATGTTGATGCTTGAAACTAGTCAAGAAAGACTTGAAGTTTTAAGAGGTGCATTTGAAGGAGAAACGGCATACATAGTAGCAGCTGGTCCATCTCTAAAAGATTATACTCCTGAATACTTGAATGATGTACTTTCTGACAAGTTAGTTTTTTCTATAAAGCAGTCCTTTGATGTGTTAAAGGATACTGTAGATTTCCACTTTAACAACTTTGTTAATTTTACAAATTATGATTATGGAGATAACCTTCATACTATAGTTCCATTTATCATATGGGACCAACAACATCCTCATATAATCATGCAAAATAATATTAGATGTGATTTCATGATTCCTAATTTTAGAAACGATAGTTTTCCAAAATTTGACTCTTCAGTTTGTGCTAAGGGAGATTTTGATTCGTTATTGTTTGACTCACAGTTTGAAAGGCCTTGGGGTCCTGGAACCATGTATGAGATGTGTATACCTACCGGTATCTTGATGGGTGTTAAGAAGTTTGTATTGGTTGGCTGGGATATAGGAGACCCAAACATGGAAGAGTTTGATAAAACTAGATGCGTATGGCAAGAACATAGTTATGACCCTTCTAGAGTTCAGTTTGGAAAGTTTGAAATGACAAAAGAAGAAATATTACTAGTGGCAGATTCTACCAAGAACCTATTTTATTGGTTGAAGGACAAGGGGATAAAATTAGAAATGACTTCTAAAATAAATCCAGGTTATACTGGTATACCTAGGATAGAACTATGAAAACAAAATTTGCAATAGGATGTTTAGTTCAATGGTATGAAGCAGAAATAATAGAAGAATATGCTATATCTCTATTGGATGCTATAAAATCTTATGATGGAGAAGTCATTGTTGATTTTCACGTAACTACAAATGAAGATCTAGAAAAACCTGTATCTGCAGAGAAAATGAAATACTGCGAACAAAAAATAAAGAGTGCTATGGCTATTTTAGGTGTGGATACTAAAATTAAAATCAGTTGCAAGTTAGTAACGATAGCAGATTATAGAAGAAGATTTAACACTAGATACTGTAATAAGGTAGATGTTTTAATGTGGGGAGAATCTGACTCTTTAATACCTAGGCAAACTTTCCAGGTATTAGATATATTACACCAAGGTATAAAGGATAAAAATCCAAAATACTTATCATTTTTTGGAACATGTAAAATGTGGGATGATAGTTGGAAAGTGTTAGAGCATCCTGATTTTACTGATAAACCATTCATAGACCATACAGATGACAGTGATAAGTGGTGGAGCTTAAAATACACCATGAATAAAGAAGAGATGGATAATATAAATGAAGGTGTAGAAGACCTGGACGTTAGAGTAGTTTCTCCACATAAATTTAATGGTTGTGGATTGGTTATATCTTCAGAAGTAATAAAGGCAGGTGTAAATATACCAAAATCTGTTTTCTTTGTTCATGAAGATACTGCATTTCAACATATGACCAATAGAGTTCTAGGAAATATACCTCAATACGTAATAAAAAATATACTACTTGTACATAATAGGAAACACCCTAAAAAGAGAATGTATGTTCAAGGAGAAGATATGAATCTATCCATGCAAGGTAGAAGAGAGGCTAGTGATTGGTATCTAACTGCACATCAAATGTCAGAGGCAAATTGCTATAATCTTTTTAATCCTAATTGGAAATCTTTTACATGGGAAGATGCTAGAAGACCTGAATATAAGGATTATGCATTTTCAGAAGCAGTAAAAAGACAGAGAAAGGAAAGAAATGGATAAAGGAATAATAGTATCCTGTCAAGCAGAAGAAGGTAGTTATCTTAATAACATTCAGTCTATTGTTGCCTTAGCAAAAGAGGCTGAGAGAGGAGGGGCAGTGGCAGTAAGAATAGAAGGCGTAGATAATATATCAGCAGTTAAGAAAGAGTTAGATATACCTGTAATAGGACTAATAAAAAAGAAATACAGTACAGGTAAAGTATGGATTACTCCTTCTATCTCAGAGGCTAAACTCATAGAGGCTGCAGGAGCAGATTACATAGCAGCAGATGCAACTGGTAGAAAGGATCCATTAACAGTTAAAGATGGTTGGAAAAATTTAAGAGATATTTGCAAACTTACTAGCGTTCCTGTAATAGGAGATATGGCCTATGCTGGCTTTATGAATAAAAACATAACTATGGCTGAAGAGTGTGGATGTAAAATGCTTTCAACAACACTTAGTGGATATACTGAGTATTGTGAACCTACTGAAGAACCTGACTTTGATTTTCTAAAACTTTTGTCGGAAAAATCACATTTACCAGTAATAGCTGAAGGTAGGTATTCGACAAAGGAACACGTATATTTTGCAAAACAAAACGGTGCTAGCAATATAGTTATAGGAACAGCCATAACTAGACCGCACCTGATAACGAAAAGGTTTAAGGAGAATTTTGATGAAATTTAATACTAAAATAATTGCAGAAATGGGAATCAATCACTGTGGTGATATGAAGTTAGCCAAAAAAATTATCAAGGCTGCAGCAAAATGTGGCGTAGATTATATAAAAGGCCAAAAAAGAACACCTTCAGAATGTTTGACTGAAGAACAATATAATCGCCCATACGATAATCCAAACAGTTTTGGAAAAACATATGGAGAACACAAAGAGGCTCTAGAATTTAGTAAAGAACAATGGAAAGAATTATTTGACTATGCTAATAGTTTAGGTTTGAAAGCATTCAATACTGTTTTTGATATAAATAGTGCAAATGAAATGGAAGAATTAGGTCAAGAAATATATAAGTTTGGCTCAGCTGAAACTTCTAAACACGACTTAATAAAACATGTTATGACTTTTAATAAGCCAATAATTGTTTCAACTGGTATGTCTATTATGGAAGAAGTAGAAGAAACTATGAATATATTAAAATCTCACACAAATGATGTTGTGGTTATGCAATGTACTTCTACATACCCATGTGACGAAAAGGATGTTAATCTAAATGTACTTAAAACATATAGAGAAGAATTTCCTTGGGCAAAACTTGGATTCTCTGGACACTTTAGGTCAGCAAATGGAGGAGTTGAAGCTGGAGCAGTAGCTTTAGGAGCAACTTGGTTAGAAAGACACTTTACAACTGATAGAACTATGAAAGGTTCTGATCAGGCAGCATCTTTAGAACCTGGTGGAATGAAAAGGGTTTGTGAGTCTGTTAGAAATCTAGAAGAAGCTCTTGGAATAACACAAAAATATGTTTTACCATGTGAAGAGGGAGCTAGAAAAAAATATAAAGGAGATCCACGTTGAATAAGAAACTAGAGATAGGCGGAAATAGAAACCTTCCAGGATGGACAGAATTTGGATACAATAATGGAGGAGCAAACATAGTCTTTGATGAAATATCTTGCCCAGATGGATACTTAACGGATGTTTATTGGTCTCATGTAATAGAGCATATACCGTATTGCAATATAGAATTGGTGATAAATAAGATATATAGAAAGCTAGAAATAGGTGGAAAATTTAGAACTGTTTGTCCAGACCTAGGAAAAATGATAGAGGCATACAACAATAACGACCCATCTCAGTGGAGCAGAAGTAAAAATCATTGGGGTTCTATGGCAAATAGAGGAATATATCCAATAATGGGTGTAGGAGGAATGTTAATGGCTGGAGTTTGTGGTAGTGAAGCAAATGCTGCTAGACCAGAAACTTACTTAACAGATAAAGATGGAAATGTTTACGGTTCTATAAGTCACGTGGCAGGTTGGACATACAATATGTTAGAAAATTTACTAAAGCATGTTGGTTTTTCTAAAGTTGAGAGAACAGGAATAGAGAGTATGGACCCACACAAACAAGACGGTCAATTGTGTGTAAATGCATATAAATAACATGAATACATTTGTAAAAAATACAGAATTAGCAGAAGCCTTAAAAAAATATAATGGCAAATACTCAAAAGATGACGTAATATCATACTTTACAGGGATAAATAGTTTTGATTCTGATTTTTCTGACAAATCATGTGCAGTTGTTGGTAGTGCTCCAAACATACTAGATAAAAAACTAGGTAAAGAAATAGACAGCCATGATTTCATAATAAGGTCAAACGCTGCTAGAATAGAAGGTTTTGAAGATTGGGTTGGAAGTAGAACAGATTTACGGTTAATATCTGGAAAAACTTTTTCTAGTATAAGTTTTGAAACAGGCGGAACATTGGGTCTCCCTTCAGCAACATGGTTTCCAAGATTAAAAAATGAACATTTTATAGTTAGACCTTACCCTTCAAATTTAGATAGGGTATTTGGAATATTAGATTTACATATGAATGGAAATAATAAAATAAGCTATATAGATAGAGAACTAGAAACATATTCTAATGCCTTAACAAACGGTAAAGAATCAACTACTGGTTTTATAGCCATAATTTTAGCTGTAATGCTATTCAAAAAGGTTAATATATATGGATATAGTTTTTATGGCGGAAGACAGGATGCAGAGTTTCCATCTTCTAAATACTATACAATGGCTCCACTTCCATGCGGAGGATTGATTCACAGCTTTAAGGGAGAACTAGAAGCTACAAAAAATTTAGAGTCTGAAGGTTATTTGAGCATAAGGACATGAAAGTAGTTATTTTAACAGGAAGTCAAATAAGACATAGGTATTACTGTAATTATCTAAGTAAATCCTTAGATGTTGTAGGAATAATTACAGAACCTCATTCAGACTATTTTAATTCTCAGAGAAAAAATAGTTTTGTAAATGAACATTTTTCAAACATGAAAAGATACGAAGAAAAATATCTAAATAAGTACGACGGCTATCCTAATTGCGATGTAAAATATGTTTCTGCAGGTAGAGTAAATGACAAAGAAAATATAGATTGGGCAAAAAAATTAAATCCTGATTATATATTATTATATGGGGCAGGATTATTAAAAGACGAATGGTGTAATGCATTCAAAGACAGGATAATAAATTTACATTTAGGTTTGAGCCCTAGATACAGAGGAGCAGCAACTCTTTTTTGGACATTTTTTAATGATGACCTTAAAAATTTAGGAACAACGATACATTTGGCAAACACTATTGTTGATGGAGGAGATATATTAGAAACTGTTAAAATAGATATGGAAGATGGAGATAATTACTACGATACAACAAATAAACTATTTATCAAATCTGTAAAAAATATCCCGGGAGTATTAAAAGCATATAGCAAAAATAGTATACAACCAAAAAAACAGGATAAAATTGAACAAAAGTTTTACTATAAGAAAAAAGATTTTAATGAAGAATCTCTAAGAAAAGTTTTGGAAAAGTACTATGGATAAAGTTTTATTAGTTGTAAATTATCACTACATAAGAAAAATAATGCCTAGTAACGGGATATACCCTATCACACCAGAGCACTTCACAGAACAGTTGGATTTGATAAACGCTAACGGTTATGATTTTATATCCATAGATGAACTAGACACAGCAATTTCAACCTTAGATAATGATTCAATGCCAAGCAAGTCTTGCTTAATAACGTTTGATGATGGATTGTTAGAATCTTTTGAAACAGGGTATAGTATACTGAAAGAAAAAGGAATTCCAGCAGTATTTTATGCCATATCAGATACTATAGAATACAAAAAAATTCCTCACACACATAAGATACACTATCTTAGAAGTAATATAGGTGATAATTTGATGTTTGAATACTTTAGAGAAAAATATCAAAAAGAAATAGAATCACTAGACTTAGAACATGTGAAGTCTCAATATCCTTTTGATAATTTGGAAACTTCAAAAGTAAAATACTTATTAAATTTTGTTGCTAATTATCAAGACATTGATGAAGCTTTTAATAAATATTCTGAAAAGAGTGAATCAGATGTATGTGAAGAATTATTTATGTCCAAAGAAAATATAATAGAATTATCTAGAGCCGGCTGCCTAGGAACTCATGGGAAAAATCATGTTTCTTTTGGTACGCTTGATAAAAAACAAATAAAGGAAAATATATCTGATTCAATTAACTACATAAATAATATAACTGGAAAACAAATTTCTTCGATAAGTTATCCGTTTGGGGAACAAACTGCTATAAGTAAAGAATTATTTGAATCATGTAGAGAGTTAAATCTATCTTCAGGATTTACTATGGAAAGAGGATTAAATAATATTAGAGACATTTTTGAAAAACCGTATCAAATAAAAAGATATGATACTACAGAAATATTTGGAGGTAAATATGAAATGCAACTTTAAGATATTGATACCTGCAAGGGGTGGTTCAAAAAGAATACCAAACAAAAATATTATCGATGTAAATGGAAAACCTTTATTGGCCTATTCAATAGAAACTGCTAAAAAATTAACTGATGAAGTGTATGTCAGTACAGATAGTAAAAAAATATCAGCTGTAGCAAAGGATTATGGTGCAATTGTTGTTGAAAGACCTGAAAACATAAGCACAGATACATCAAAAACAGAAGATGCCGTAAAACATTTTTTAGATGAAGAAAAAACTGAAATAATAGTTGTAATGCAGGCAACTACTCCTTTGGTAACAAATAAACACATTAGTGAAGGTATAGAAATGATGAATAGGTTTGATTCTGTAATATCTGTCACAAATGAAAAAGGATTTTATTGGGATAGTTACGGAGAACCTGTTAATTTTATACCTGGTTCTAGACCTAGGACTCAAGATATGTTACCATGGTATAAGGAAAATGGAGCTTTCTATATAACAAAAACAGAATCATTTATCAAAACTAATTCTCTTTATTCTGGAAAAGTTGGTTTTGTTGAAATGGCTTTAGAGGATTCTGTTGATATAGATGATAAAGAAGACTTAAAAAGATTAAAAAATTATATAAAAAGTTTTACAGATTGAAATAAATTTGTTATATTAAATAATATGAAGATATACGTAGACATAGACGAAACAATTTGTTTTTATGAAGGAGAAAGGCATTATCCAGATGCAATTCCTAATATGGAAAATATAGCTAAGATAAATAAACTATATGATAAAGGGCATCATATTAAGTATTGGACAGCAAGAGGTGCAGTAACAGGATTAGATTGGTTAGAGACAACTGCAAATCAATTAGATGAATGGGGATGTCAATACCATGAATTAAGCGTAGGTGAAAAGCCAGATTATGATTTACTCATTTGCGATAAAACTAAGAGGATAGAGGAAATATAATGAACAATAGAAGGTATTGTATATATTTTCAAACAAAAAATCATTATCAGTTATTTGAAAACATGGTATTTAAGAATTCTTCTGTTTCTTTTAAGGATGTTTTAATGATTAACCATGACGTAGGGTCTGACAAAAAACAGTTAGACAAGGCTAAAGAGGTTTGTGCTAAATATGGAATCCATTGGATGAACGAAGAAAGTGTTTCAGGACTAACCCACCATGAGCTAATGTTTGAAGCAATAGATTGGCTGGAAAAAAATAACCACGACTTTGACTGGATTATTAGGGTACATGATGACGCATTTCCCAAGACTGAAGACTTTTGGAATAAATTAGATGATATATTATCTAAGCATGAAGACACTTTACTGGAAAAGGTTGGAAGCTTTGGCTTTGCAGACTCTGATAAAAATGGTAGATTTGGAAGAGGTTGCCTAGAAAAAAATATTATATCAAAGCACGGTGGCTGGTATGTTAACCTTCCAAAATATGAAGAGTACAAATCAAAAGATTATTTTGTAGTAGAGTCTCCACTAGATTGGGCAAAAGGATACAATATAAAACTAATGAAAGAGCATATAAAAATAGATAAAGGATACCATCTCAACCATGCAGATGATGATATTAGCCATCAATTTATGTTAAATGGAATATACAATATTTGTTTTCCAAATTTAACATACATTCATGATATAGGTGGAAAGCGAAAATTTACTGGATACAGTAGTATGTCTGGAATAGGTTTTGAAGAAGGTAAAAAAAGATTCGCAAAAAAATGGAATTGGCCATGGGGAGCCCATAATGGGGAAGATAAAATAAGAAAGGCCTTTTCTAAAAATTGCCAAAATAAACATGAATATAATGAGTCAGTTCAAAAAAAGATATTTGGCCAAGATATTTATAGAGGACCAAAGACAATAAGTTATTACGAAGGAGAAAAAAATTGAAATGTTATGATACAAAATTGCATGGCGTAAAAAGAATAGTATTAGATAATTTTGAAGACCATAGGGGTACTTATCTAGAATTATATGATAGCGAAAATCATAAACAAGCTTGTAGCAATACTAAGTTTATTCAAGATGATATATCCGTGTCTAAGAAAAATGTTTTGAGAGGTTTACACGGAGATGATAAAACAACAAAATTAGTTTCAGTGCTAAACGGATCTGTTTACTCTATACTAGCAGACAACAGAAAAGATTCTCCAACATATAAACAATGGCAGGCATTTACACTAAGTGCTTCTAACATGAATCAGTTATACATTCCAGCAGGAATAGGTAATTCTATGCTAGCTTTAGAAGACAATACTATATATTACTACAAACAAGATACTCACTTCGTAGACGGTAGGCAATTTACAATAAAATGGAACGATCCAGAATGGAACTTTTGGTGGCCAATCAAAAATCCTATATTGTCTGTTAGAGATACAAAAGGAATGTATTCATAAACAAAGAGGAAAATTATGGAAGAAAATAAATTAGATGTATTATTTATCAGTCCTGGTAGCGCCAAGCACGTTTATCAATGTTTAGCAGATAAATATTCTGGTATAGGAACACCAACATGGGCCCTTCTACTTGCACAATCTTGCAGAAAACAAGGGTATAATGTTGCAATATTAGACGTATTGGCAGAGAGAATGAATCATGAACAAGCAATAAATAGGATAAAGGAACTTAATCCAAAACTTATATGCTTTGTAGTTTATGGTGAAAACTGTAATTCAGGAACTACACAAATGTCTGGTACTGTTCTTTTAGCTGAAAATATAAAGAAAGCAGGGGTAACGATTCCTATTTCTGTTGCTGGTTCTCATGTTCAAGCATTACCATATGAAGTTTTGGAAAATGAACCTTCTTTAGATTTTATCTTTACCAATGAGGCAGTTTATGCTTTATGGAATATATTAAAGGAAGACTTAAGCGACATAACAAAATTAGAGCATGTAAAGGGAATTGGATTTAGAAAAGATGGAAAGCCACTATTGACAGAACCTGAAAGGATAGTTCCTCAAAGTAGAATGGATGAAGACCTTCCAGGATACGCTTGGGACTTATTGCCTTACGATAAAAAGCCGTTTGATCTGTACAGGTCTCCATTATGGCATGGAGAATATGACCATGAAAAAAGAAGTCCATACGCTGCACTATATACTTCACTAGGTTGTAGGTTTAAGTGTGAATTTTGTATGATTAACATTCTTAATAGAGATGATAAAGATGAAATAGGAGTTGCATCAAACTATAATACTATGAGGTATTGGTCTCCTGAATTTATCATAAAAGAATTTGATAAGGTTATAGAGATGGGAGTGAAAACTATAAGAATAAGCGATGAAATGTTTTTACTTGCTCCAAAGTACTACAAACCACTTTGTGAAATGTTAGCTGAAAGAAACAAAGACGATAGTTTAAGGATGTGGGCTTACTCTAGAATAGACACTGTAAGAAGACCTGAAATATTAGATTTGGTTAGAAAGGCTGGAATTAAATGGCTTTGTTTAGGAATAGAAAGTGGAGATAAAGATGTTAGGCTCGAAGTTTCTAAGGGAAGATTTGAAGATGTGGATATTAGAAACGTGGTAAAGCAAGTACATGACGCAGACATAGAAATAATGGCAAATTACCTATTTGGATTACCTACAGACAATATTGAAACGATGCAAAAAACGTATGATTTGAGTGAAGAGTTATGTACAGTTGCATGGAACGCATACGCTGTAATGCCGTTACCAGGAAGTAAATTATACAAAGATGCAGTTGAGGCTGGATATGATTTACCAGAAGATTATGCTGGTTATTCTTTTCATGCTTATACAACTAAACCAATGCCAACAAAGTATTGTACACCTGCAGAAGTATTAAAATTTAGAGACGATGCTTTTGACAAATATCATGCATATCCTCCATTCTTAGAGAGAGTTAAAAAAAGATACGGGCAGGTAGCAGTAGATAATATAATTGAACAAAGTAAACTTAAATTAAAGAGAAAAATATTGGGAGATAAGTTATGAAAAATAAAGAGTTAGAAAAAATAGCAAAATCAGTTAGGAAAACTGTTTTTGAAATTAAAACAAGAGACGGGATAGGGCATTTACATAGCTCTTTATCTCCAGTTGATATTTTAGTATCATTATTTTATGATGAAGATACAACATTTAACCACGAAAAAGATATTGTTATTTTTGGTAAAGCTCACGGCTCTCCATCAATATATCCAATACTAGCAGATTTCGACTTCTTTCCAAAGGAGGAACTTGATAAATATTGCAGGGTTGGAGGAATATTAAGGCTACACTCAGATGGATCAATTCCAGGATGCCATTTTGTAGGAGGTTCTTTAGGAAACGGTATTGGTTATGCTTCTGGAGTTGCATATGCAAATAGAGACAAAGATGTTTATGTAATACTAGGCGATGCAGAATTATATGAAGGCTCTGTTTGGGAAAGTTTAATTTCTATAACTCACCATAATTTAACTAACCTAAAAATAATAGTTGATAGAAATGGTATGGGAACCATTGGTGAAACTGAAAAACTATTAAAGTTAGAACCACTAAAAGAGAAATTTGAAGGTTTTGTACCTGATGTAAAGGTTGTTGACGGCCATAATTTTGATGAATTAAGAGAAGTTTTCTCTGAAGACAGTGGAGTACAGGTAGTATTAGCAAATACAATAAAAGGGAAAGGTGTTAGTTATATGGAAGGAAAATGGAAATACCATACAATTGTACCTAGTAGTGACGAAGACATTAAACAAGGATTGGAGGATTTATCATGACACAAAGAGACACATTTATAGCAGAGCTATTTGAAATAGCTAAAAAAGACAAAGACGTATATTTAATTTCAGTTGATATGGGAGCTCCAGCCCTAGACAGGTGGAGAAGTGATTTACCAGATCAGTTCATGTCTGCAGGTATTTCTGAACAACACGCAATAAATTTTGCTGCAGGATTAGCAGCAGAAGGAAAAAAGCCATATGTTTATTTTATGGCTTCATGGGCAGCTAGATGCTTTGAACAAATAAGATATTCCTGTTGTATGGCAGAAAACCCAATAACCGTTTTAGGTAATGGAGTAGCATTAGGTTATGCACCAGCTGGTCCAGCACACGAAACAAATGATGATATGGCTTATATGCGTTCTCTTTTAGGTATAGAGATTTACTCTCCAACAAATAACGAGATGACAAAATCTTTAGTTCATTTAACATACAATAAACCAAAGGTAAGGTATATAAGACTAGAAAGAAAGTATGCAGAAGAATTTGAAGGATGCTACAATTTATCAAACGCTTCAACAAATTTTGTAGAGGCAGGAATGTACCCTGTAAAACCTGGATTAAGTGATAATCCTCAATCTACTATGCCAAAAGTTGCGTTACTTTCTTATGGTTACATGCTAGGTAGAGGTGGAAAAGTTTGGGATAAATTTATAGAGGATGGAGGCGTTGAAATAACTCTGTATGATTTATGGAAAATAAAGCCGCTAGACTCAGAATTGATAGCAAGAAATCTTTCTGGATACGATTATGTTGTGACACTAGAAGAACAAACCCTTTCAGGAGGATTTGGTTCAGCAGTTTGTGAAGCTTTAGCTGATGAAAATGTTCAAAAACCAATTTTAAGAATAGGTTTGCCTGAGAGATATATTTTTGAAAACGGAAGTAGAGATTACCATCTAGATAATAATGGACTTTCTGTAGATGATATTCATAGTAAGATTAAGGATTTTATATCGTGAAAATAATTAGTCCAGAAGAATCAGGTATGGAGGTTATAGACGTAGGTGAAATGCATATGAGAAGAGAAAGAGTTTTAATAACAGGAATAACTGGAATGGTTGGCTCACATATGGCAGATTTCTTGCTGAAAAATACTGATTGGGACATATATGGTTTTTGTAGATGGAATGATTCTTTAGAAAATATAGAACACCTTTCAGATGAAATAAATAATCAAGACAGGATACAATTGATATATGGAGATTTGAATGACATAGCATCTCTTCACACAGCGATAAATAAATCAAGACCTGATTTTGTATTCCATTTAGCAGCTCAATCATATCCACAAACAAGTTTTGACGCTCCATTTGAAACCCTAGATACAAACATTATAGGTACTGCTAAATTATTAGATACTATTCATAAATCTAAATATAACCCAGTTATACATGTTTGTGCATCGTCAGAAGTATTTGGTAGAGTACCAAAAGAGTTTATACCAATAGATGAAGAATGTAAATTTCATCCTGCATCTCCTTATGCAATATCTAAAGTTGGAACAGACCTAGTTGGTAGATATTATGCAGAAGCTTATGGTATGACTATAATGACAACTAGGATGTTTACACATACAGGGCCAAGAAGAGGAGATGTATTTGCTGAATCTACTTTTGCCAAACAAATTGCCATGATAGAAGCTGGGTTAATTGAACCAAAATTACATGTTGGAAACTTGAATTCTTTAAGAACCTGGTCTGACGTTAGAGATGCAGTTAGAGCATACCACATGTTAGTTACAGTTAACCCTAAAGGAGGAGAGTACTATAATATAGGTGGTTCTTATTCTTGCTCTATAAAGGAAATGTTAGATTACCTGTTGAGCAAGTCAACAGTCGAAAATATAGAGGTAGTTACAGATAAATCCAGAATTAGGCCTATAGATGCAGATTTACAGGTACCAAACACTGATAAATTTACAAGACATACTGGATGGAAGCCTGAAATAAGGTTTGAAAAAACTATGGACGATTTATTAACGTATTGGAGAAACAGAATAGGCTCCGGAAGAAAATTTTTGAGAAGATAATGGAAAGAAAATATTTACCAACACTCTCTGAGCTTATAGATAGATTATCTATTGCACAATTAAAAGAGGTATTTATTCCTGAGCATAAAGAAGAGTATGCAAAAGAAATACAGGACATATTGCATGATATAAATTTAGAGGGAGTAGACGCTGAACTAATTAGAGCAGTAGTTGTTTTGTCACAGATGAACTTACATATTTGGCACAATGAATCTAATTATAGAAAAGGTATTAAGGACGGAAATAATTTAGAACTTACTCACGGATTAAATGGAATAAGAAACACTGCTAAAAACATGATTCAAGAAAAGGTCGGCGGTAGAAAAGATTACAAAATAGATTGTTTAGCAGCTGATTTTAAGGATTGGGAAATATCATGGAACAAAAAGTAATTTGGACAAATGGATGTTTTGATGTACTTCATAGAGGACACGTTGAATTATTTAGGTATGCTAAATCTTTAGGTGGTAAACTTCATGTAGGCATAGATTCAGACCACAAAGTAAATAAAGATAAAGGACCAACTAGACCTGTTTTTAGTGAAGATGATAGAAGATTTATGGTTAACTCAATATCATATGTAGACCGTACCCATATTTTTGATTCAACCTATGAACTAGAGCAACTAATAAAAAAGATTTCTCCAGATATAATGGTAATAGGTTCAGATTGGAAAGGTAAAACAGTTATTGGAGAAGAATACGCCAAAGAACTTAAATTTTTTAATAGGATAGATAGATATTCTACAACTGAGATATTAGAATGGAAAAACCGATAATATTTAATGCAAAAGAATGTTCAGAATCTAGAGTAGAAAAAGGTTGGGGACATGAAATTATATTTGAAAACAACGAACTGTATTGCGGTAAATTATTAGTATTTAAGAAAGGACGTAAATTTTCAATGCACTATCATATGATTAAAGATGAAACATGGTATGTACAGGAGGGTAAATTTCTATACACATGGATTGATACAGAAAAAGCTGAAACTAACAGTCAAACTTTATCTCCAGGCGATGCTGTGAGAGTACCTCCAGGTCAGCCTCACCAATTAGAAGCACTAACAGATGCAACGGTATTTGAAGTGTCCACACAACACTTTGATGAAGATTCATATAGAATATGGAAGGGAGATACTTTAGATGAATAGATTAGTAGTATCAGCATTAAAGATGGAAACTTCTAATGGTTCAGGTAATTACGATTTATTACATACTGGAGTTGGAAAAGTAAATGCTGCTATTCAACTTACAAGTTATTTACTTAGTCATCCAGTAAGTCTAGTAATAAATTACGGTACTGCTGGCAGTAGAAATATTCCAGTAGGAGAATTAGTAAAGTGTACAAAATTTGTACAAAGAGATATGGATAAAACAGCCTTAGGTTTTAAGCTAGGAGAAACTGCTTATGAAACAACTGTTCCTATGATAATAGACTACGGAGAAGGACTAACTTGTGGAACAGGAGATAATTTCGTACAGGACGTTGATAAAGAACTTGACATTATAGACGTTTTTGACATGGAGGCATACGCATTAGCAAAGGTTTGTTATTTATTCAATGTACCATTTGTATCATATAAATACATAAGTGATAATGCAGACGATGATTCTCCAAGCGATTGGGAAAAAAATTTAGCTGACGGAATATTAAAATTTGAAGAAGAGGTTCTATGAAAATATTAGTCATTGGAGATAGTTGTGAGGATATTTTTATCTATGGTGATATAAGTAGAATAGCACCAGAGGCCCCTGTTCCAGTAATAAAGCCTAATAAAGAAGTAGGTAATCCAGGAATGGCAGGAAATGTCGCATCAAATTTAAGATCGTTGGGAGCTGAAGTTGATTTAATTACAAACGAAGACCCTATTAGAAAGATTAGATATGTTGATGAAAGATATAATCAAATGGTATTGCGTGTTGATGAAAATGATAGGTGTAAACCCATACAATCACTAGCAAGTACAGGAAAAGCAATGCCTCATCACATAATGAAAACTGCTGATAAATACGACGCAATAATTGTATCTGATTACTGTAAAGGGTTTCTTCAAACATACGATATAGAACAAATAGCAGAAATGGCTAGTTGTCCAGTATTTCTAGATACTAAAAAGTTTTTAGGTGAATGGTGTAATAATATAGATTTCATTAAAATCAATAATTCAGAGCACGAAAAGAATTTTGAAAGAATACCTAAATATCCAAAGTTAAAGAAAAAGTTGATAATAACTAAAGGTAAAAATGGTTGTATATATAACGAAAAAATATTTCCAACTAAGGAAGTACCAGTTAAAGATGTGTCAGGAGCAGGAGATACTTTTTTAGCAGGATTGGTTTATGAATACATAAAAAGTAACGATATAGAAAAGGCAATAGGGTTTGCTCAAGAGTGCACCACAATAGTGGTTCAAAAATCAGGAGTAGCAACTGTAAAATAACATTGGAAAAATTTTACAGATTAAATAAATTTTATTATATTATACTAATATGAAAAATACAATTTTTATAGTAAACATAGAAGAAGAAAACAAAAAGGGTAGAAATGAGCCTTATAGGCTAGGAGTATCTAGTTGGAAGAAATGGGCAATTAAAAATAATTGTGAAGTATTTGTATTAACAGAAAGAGTGTATCCTGAAGAATATATGAATGCTAATTGGCACAAATCTTTAGCTTTACAACTACTTGACGATAACAATATAAAATACGATCAGGTTTTGATAGTCGATGCAGATACAATAGTACACCCAGACTGCCCTAATTTTTTCGAAGATACAGAAAATAAGTTTTGTGCTGTAATGAATGATGGATGTTATGAATGGGTAACTAGAAGCATAGAAAATTACGGTGATTATATATTTCCAGAAATACCAAAAATAAAAACCTGGGAATATTTTAATAGTGGTTTTATAGTTGTAAATAAGTCTCACAGAGAATTTTTTGATAAGGTGATAAATTACTATGTAGAAAATGTAGATAAATTTATACACGCAAAAAGTTTCTATGTTGGAAATGACCAAACGCCTCTAAATTATTTTGTGAAGAAATTTGGAGTTGACGTGAAGCTATTACCTGGATGCTATAATTTACAAGATATGCCTAGAAAAAACTTATTTACTCTGGGATATAAAAATTGGTCAAAGGTACCTTTATACATACGTGCTGGATGGGTGTATCATTTTAATGCCATACCAGCAAACATGGGAGACACCAAACAATGGATGGAAAATACTTATAGGGAATTGTATGAATAAAGACTTACATATATTATGCGCACACTTAGATGACTTTGAAATATCTTGCTATGGTTATGTTTTCAAACACCATTCAAAATATGAGAATATA
>MDSZ01038790.1_pt1 | contig 25128 bp, 21 predicted proteins | sample 811201 | NCBI WGS metagenome assembly MDSZ01 (sample SAMN05326647, study PRJNA326480) | marine metagenome | isolation source: seawater | place: Indian Ocean: North | collected 2010
AAAAACCTCTGCAACAAAAAATGGTTGGGAAAGAAATCTTTGAATTTTTCTTGCTCTCGCAACTGTTAATTTATCTTCTTCTGATAGTTCATCCATACCAAGTATCGCTATAATATCTTGCAAAGATTTGTATGCTTGTAATATTTTTTGAACTTCCCGGGCAACTCTGTAGTGTTCATCGCCCACCACTCTTGGATCTAAAATTCTTGATGTAGAGTCGAGTGGATCAACGGCTGGATAAATTCCTAATTCAGCAATTTGTCTCGACAAAACTGTTGTAGCGTCCAGATGAGAAAATGATGTAGCTGGCGCCGGGTCTGTTAAATCATCAGCAGGAACATATATAGCCTGCACAGAAGTTATAGAGCCTTTTCCTGTTGATGTAATTCTCTCTTGAAGATTACCCATATCTGTTGCTAAGGTTGGTTGATAGCCTACAGCAGATGGTATTCTTCCTAGCAGTGCAGAAACTTCGGATCCTGCTTGAGTAAACCTAAATATATTGTCAACGAAAAACAATACATCTTGACCCTCTTTATCTCTAAAATATTCAGCGACAGTCAAACCTGTTAGGCCAACCCTAGCTCTTGCTCCTGGCGGCTCATTCATTTGACCATAAACTAATGCTGCTTTTGAACCTTTGCCATCTGGTTTGATAACACCAGATTCGATCATCTCATGATAAAGATCATTTCCTTCTCTCGTTCTTTCCCCAACACCTGCAAACACTGAGAAACCTCCGTGTGCTTTTGCAATATTATTAATCAATTCCATTATGGTAACGGTTTTTCCGACACCTGCACCTCCAAAAAGGCCAATTTTACCTCCTTTGGCATATGGTGCTAACAAGTCAATTACTTTAATGCCTGTGACTAAAATCTCAGTCTCAGTTGATTGATCAGTGAATTTTGGTGCTTGACGGTGGATCGGCCATCTTTCTTTAGTTTTTACCTCTCCTTTGTCATCAATAGGTTGTCCAATTACATTAATTATCCTACCTAAAGTTTCTGGTCCTACTGGAACGCTTATTGGTGCGTTTGTATTAACCACTTTATCACCTCTTTTCAAGCCCTCTGTGGCGTCCATAGCAATAGTCCTTACACTACTTTCTCCCAAGTGTTGTGCTACTTCTAATACAAGTTTATTTCCGCCGTTATTAGCTTCCAGAGCTGTATAGATTTCTGGTAGTTCCCCTTCAAATTTAACATCAACAACGGCACCAATTAATTGTGTAATTATTCCTTCCTTGCTCATAAATTATAAACTTTCTGCTCCTGATATAATTTCAATTAACTCTTTAGTAATCGAAGCCTGTCTACTTCTATTGTAATTTATAGTCAACTTATCTACTAAGTCACCTGCGTTTCTTGTTGCATTGTCCATTGCTGTCATTCTTGAACCTTGTTCACTTGCTGCGTTTTCTAAAAATGCTTTAAAAATTTGCGTAGAAACATTTTTAGGTAATAAGTTTTCAAGAATTTCATCCTGCTCAGGCTCAAATTCGTATGGATCGCTGTTAAGATCATTATTTTTTTCTGAATTATCGTTTAATGCCGGTATGATTTGTTGAGATTGAGGAATTTGAGTGATTACATTTTTGAAATTATTATAAAACAAAAAACATTTATCGAACTCATTTTTTTCGTAAAGTTCAAGAATTACCCTTCCCACTGTTTCAGCCTCATCAAAAGTAATTTTTTTTTTATCTTTAAAAGATATATCTTTTATAATAAGATCTCCGTACTCTCTTTTTAATTGATCATGGCCTTTTGATCCAACGGTTATAATTTTAATTTTTTTTCCTTCTTTTTTTATTTCTCTAAATTTGTTTTTTGCAAGTTTACAAATATTTGTATTAAATCCCCCACAAAGTCCTCTATCTGCAGTCATAACAACACATAAATATGTTTTGTCTTTTCCAGTACCAGATAAAAGTTTCGGAGCATTTTCTGTGACTGACATTGATCGTGTTAGGTTAAGAATAATATTTTGCATTCTATCACTATAAGGTCTACCTTTCTCTGCATTTTCTTGAGCTTTTCTTAATTTTGCAGCTGCGACCATTTTCATAGCTTTTGTGATCTTTTGAGTGGATTTCACACTTTTTATTCTTTTTTTTAAATCATCTAAACTTGGCATATTATTTGTTCTTTAAGGTTTCGATTACCTTAATAAGTTCTTTCTCAACATCTTCTTCTAATTTTCCATGAGATTGTATTTTTTCTAAAATTTCTGGTTTTTCTGTTTTTATTTTTTCTAGTAGATTGTTTTCAAATATTTTTATCTTATCTAGACCTACATCATCTAAATAGCCTCTTACACCGGAGAAAATTGATATTACTTGCTCAGAAACTGTTAAAGGTGAGTATTGGTTCTGCTTCAATAATTCTGTTAATTTAGAACCTCTATTTAGTAATTTTTGAGTTGATGCATCTAGATCTGATCCAAACTGAGCAAACGCTGCCATTTCTCTATACTGGGCTAATTCTAATTTTATAGATCCCGCAACTTTTTTCATTGCTTTAGTTTGAGCAGCTGATCCGACTCTTGAAACAGATAGACCTACATTTACCGCAGGTCTTATTCCCTGATTAAAAAGTTCAGTTTCTAAAAATATTTGGCCATCTGTAATTGAAATAACATTTGTTGGTATATATGCTGAAACATCCCCTGCTTGAGTTTCAATTATTGGTAACGCGGTCAATGATCCTCCCCCATTAGTATCACTTAGCTTAGCGGCTCTTTCTAATAATCTACTATGTAAATAAAAGACATCGCCTGGGTAGGCTTCCCTTCCAGGAGGTCTTCTTAATAAAAGAGACATTTGTCTGTAAGCTACAGCTTGTTTTGATAAGTCATCATAAATTATCAGAGCGTGCATTCCATTATCTCTAAAATATTCTCCAATAGTGCATCCTGTGTAGGGCGCCAAGAACTGTAATGGAGCAGAGTCAGACGCCGTTGCAGAAACTACTGTCGTATATTGCATGGCTCCAGCATCTTCTAATGTTTTCACTATTTGAGCTACTGTTGATCTTTTTTGTCCAATAGCTACATAAACACAATACAATTTTTTCTTTTCGTCACTTGACTCGTTAATAGCTTTTTGATTGATAATTGTATCAACTGCTATCGCAGTCTTACCAGTTTGCCTATCGCCTATTATTAATTCTCTTTGACCTCTTCCAATAGGTATCAGACTGTCTATTGCTTTAAGACCAGTTTGCATTGGTTCATTTACAGATTGTCGTGGAATAATGCCGGGAGCTTTTACCTCTACTCTTTTTCTAGAAATTTTCGAAGGTAGATTACCTTTTCCATCAATTGGATTGCCCAAACCATCTAGAACACGACCTAATAATTCTTTGCCAACTGGTACATCTACTATCGAGTTTGTTCTTTTAACTGTGTCACCTTCCTTAATCTTGCTGTCATCACCAAAGATAACAACTCCTACGTTGTCACTTTCTAAATTTAGCGCCATACCTTTTGATCCGTCATTAAACTCAACCATTTCTCCAGCTTGCACATTATCAAGTCCGTAAACTCTAGCTATTCCATCTCCAACGGTAAGAACCTTGCCTACTTCAGAAATTTCAGCTTTTTCACCGAAATTTTTAATTTGTTCTTTAAGAAGTTTTGTTATTTCAGAAGGATTTATTTGCATTTTAAATTTCTTTCATCAAATGTTCGTATTTTTTTAACTTATTTCTTATCGAGGAGTCTATCATCAAACTTCCAACTTGAATTTTTACTCCACCAATTAAATTTTCATCATGTTTATAGTTTAAATTTAATGACTTTCCAACAACACTTGAAAGAGATTTGCTTATATTATCAATTTCTAATTGATCTAATTTTTTAGCTGACACCAGCGAAGCAGATAACTCTCCTCTCCTTTTTGAAACTAATTTCAAGAACTTTTTAATTATAATTTCTAAATAAAATATTCTTCTTTTTTTTACTAAAATTGATAAAAAGTTTTTAAATACTTTATTAAAATTCATGATTTGAGATATTTGATTAATAGCCTTGTATTGAGTATCTATTAAATTAGAAGGATTTTTAATAAAGTTTTCTAGATCTTTATTGTTTTTATATAGAGTCAAAAAGTCTTTTGTATTTTTCTCAACATTGCTGAGTATATTAGAGTCTTCTGAAAGCTCGAAAAGTGCGAGTGCATACCTCTCTGAAGTTTCTGTTGAAAATGATTTTTTTCCGCTCAATTTTTTACCTTGTTTTGATAAAGTTTAAGAATTATTTCAAGTTTTCGTATCATATGAAATAACTGTCTTCAAGATACAATGGTAAATTCAGGTAAAATTTATTGGGTCTACATCAACCGTAAGTTTAATTTTACTTGAAAATTTAAGATTATTAAGAATTTTTGCGAGAAATTTTTGTGGCAAGGTATCAATTTTTGACCTTATTAAAAGTCGCGTTCTATATTTCTTTTTTAGTTTAAATATCGGTGACTCGATCGGACCTAGTACTTCTAAAAAATTAACTTTAGACACTTTATTCTTGATCTCTTGGGCTCCTCTAAAACTATGTTCTTTATCACTTGAAGATACTATTAGTGCAATCAACTTTTTGTATGGAGGTAAGTTATTATTTTTCCTAAGGCAAAGTTCATTTTCTAGAAATTTTTCTGGATTATTAATTAAAATATCTTTCAAAGTTTCATGTTCGGGGGTAATTGTTTGGTAAACAATGGTCGACTTATTTGAGAATCTACCTGCTCTTCCACTAAGTTGGTGGTATAATTGAATATTCTTTTCTGCAGCTCTTAAATCATAACCCTTCCCGTTAAAATCAGCATCTACTACCACAATGCAATTTAATTTAGGAAAATTAAAACCTTTTGATATCATTTGGGTACCAACTAGAATATCAATTTTTTTTCTTGTTATATCTTGTAATATTTTATTACTATTCTTTTTAAATAAATAATCACTTGAAAACATTTTTATATTTTTATTAGGAAATTTATTTACCAATTCATCATAAACTTTTTCAATACCAGGACCGTATCTCAAGAATGTACAATCATTTTTATCTAAATGGCATATTTTCTTTTCATTAGTTTTATATCCGCAATGATGACAAAGAAGTCTGTTTAAAAGTTTATGATATGTTAAGTAAATTGAACAACTTGGGCAAATATGTTTATAACCACATTTTTTGCATATTAAAAGAGGAGAATGTCCTCTTCGATTTAAAAAAAATAAAATTTGATTATTTTCATCCAGATACTTTTTAACAATATTAATTGTCTCTTCTGCAATATAATTGCCTTTAATCTTATTAATATTTAAATTTATTATTTTTGATTTTGGAAATGGTGAGTCTTTATATCTTTTACTTAAAATTGCAGATTTATATTTTTTGTTTTGAATATTTTTGAAAGTTTCGAGCGAGGGAATTGAAGTAACTAAATGAATTGGAATATTCTCAATAGATGCCCTAGCGATTGCCATATCTCTCGCATTATATATTATTCCTTCTTCTTGTTTGTATGAAGTGTCATGTTCTTCATCAACAACAATTAATCCAAGATCCTTAAATGGTAAAAGAAGTGATGATCTTGCACCTATAATTATTTGAATTTTTCCTTTAGCTAAACCTTGCCAAATATATCTTTTATTTTTTGGAGAAATTTTTGAATGCCAGATATAAGGTTTGAAACCAAAAAATTCCGAGAATCTTTCGTTAAATTGATTTGTTAAAAATATCTCTGGTAACATCAATAAAACCTGTTTGCCCTTTTTTAGATATTCTTTTATTCGTTCAAAATAGACTATGGTTTTTCCTGAACCTGTAACACCGAGTAGTACTGAAACATTAAAATTTTCACCAAAACCTTTCAAATTTTCTAAGGCTGATTGCTGATGCTTATTTAATTCAAAATTATTTTTAATTATTTTACATTCTTTGAATTCTATTTTTTTATCCACCTTAAAATTTTTACTATTTCCTATACACATTTTTAGAATAAGTCCTTTTGGTTGAAGGTTATAAGATGAAAACAAATTTATAAATTTGATTAAATCTTTATTTATAGAAAAATTGTGTATCTTTTTTTCTATTAGTTTGATTTTAACTTTTTTATTTATCTTAACTGACTTGTCCCAAATGACTCCAATTTCTTTTTTTTTCCCGAAAGGCACTTCAACAAGATCGCCAATTTTATAATTTATTTTTTTTCCAGACTCATAAGTTAATGGATAATTAAAAATTTTTGGCAATAAGACAGGTAGATTCATGCTAAGATTTTAAATGAAATTTTGTAAATTAAAAATGAATTGGTCTTTTATCAACAGCTAGTGCAGCTTCTTTTATTGCCTCCGTATGCGTTGGATGAGCATGACATGTTCTTGCTATATCTTCAGCACTTGCGCCAAATTCCATTGCTAGTGCCATTTCCGCAATCATATCTCCACAGTGTGGTCCGATTATATGGACTCCGAGAACTTTATCAGTTTTTGAATTAGCTAGTATTTTTACAAAACCTTCTGTTTCATTATTAACCTTTGCACGAGAGTTAGCAAGAAAAGGAAATTTTCCAATTTTATAATTAATTTTTTCAGATTTTAGTTGTTCTTCTGTTTTACCTACAGTGGCTACTTCTGGTGAAGTGTATATTACACCTGGAATTACATCGTAGTTAACATGTCCAGATTGTCCAGCTATAATTTCTGCAACGGCTATTCCCTCTTCCTCTGCCTTATGTGCTAGCATCGGTCCTTTAATAACATCACCAATAGCATAAATATTTTTTACAGCAGTTTGTAATTTTGAATTTACTTCAATTCTTCCTGATTTATCTTTTTTAATACCAAGCTTATTTAAGTTTAATCCATCTGTATAAGGTTTTCTTCCAACAGATACTAGAACTTTATCTGCTTTAAAAATTGATTTGTTTTTGTTTGTGTTTTCCATACATTCAACGGAAACTTCATTTTTTAAATCTTTGACAGAGAGCACTTTGGTATTTAATTTAAACTTTATTCCTTGTTTAGAAAGAATTTTTTGAAATTCCTTTGAGATTTCATTGTCCATACCTGGAGTGATCATGTCTAAAAATTCAATTACTGTAACTTCTGATCCTAGTCTAGACCAAACCGAACCCATTTCTAGGCCAATGTAACCACCACCAATTATAATTAAAGACTTTGGTATGCTGTTAAGTGAGAGAGCTCCAGTAGATGATATAACATTTTTTTCGTTTATTTCTATTCCTGGAAGAGAAGTGGGTGATGAACCTGTCGCTAAAACTATGTTTTTGGTTTTGTATGATGTTTTTTTATCATCACTATAAACGACCACATCATTTGAGGAGAACGGCACCCCTTTTCCTTTAAGATATGTTACTTTATTTTTTTTAAATAAGAATTCGATACCCTTTGTTAAAACTTGCACTGATTTATCTTTTTGAGCCATCATTTTTTTGATGTTCAATTTCAAATCACTTATTTCAATTCCTTGGTGGTAAAATTCTTTTTTTGCTTTGTAGTAATTTTCAGATAAATTGAGTAGACTTTTTGAAGGAATGCATCCTACATTTAAACATGTGCCTCCCAGTGTACCACGACTTTCAACACAAGCGGCTTTTAACCCAAGCTGAGCAGCCCTAATTGCGCAAACATATCCGCCTGGTCCACCTCCTATTACTATTAAATCAAATTCTTCACTCATTTCTATAAATCTAGAAAAAGTCTTTTTGGTTGTTCTAAAGACTCTTTTATTATTTTTAAAAAGGAAACAGCTTCTTTTCCATCAATAATCCTGTGGTCATAAGATAACGCTAAATACATTACTGGTCTTAACACTATATTTCCATCTTTAGCAATTGGTCTATCAATGATGTTATGCATTCCAAGAACCGCGGATTGTGGAGGGTTGAGTATTGGTGTTGACAACATTGACCCATAGATTCCTCCATTAGTAATTGTAAAAGTACCTCCTTGGAGATCGTCAATGGTAATCTTGCCATCTCTAGCTTTCTGTCCTAATGATGAAATTGATTTTTCTATCTCAGCAAATGACATCTCATCAGTATTTCTTATTACTGGCACAACTAAACCTCTATCTGTGCCGACTGCGATGCTGATATTATAATAGTTTTTATAAACTATTTCTTCATCTTGAATTTCAGCGTTTATTGCGGGGTAATTTTTTAAGCCTATCACGCAGGCTTTAACAAAAAATGACATGAAACCAAGTTTAACTGAATATTTTTTTTGAAATTCCTCTTTGTATTTGTTTCTCATACTTATAACTTCATACATATCTACCTCATTAAATGTGGTCAGCATTGCAGCATTCTCTTGAGCCTCTTTAAGTCTTTTTGCGATAGTCAATCTTAGTCTTGTCATTTTAATTCTTTCTTCTGGCCCGTGAGCAACTCTTCTCTTAGATGGCTCAGGTTTAACTCCCATTAAACTCATTAAATCTTCTTTAAGAACAACCCCATTTTTGCCTGTACCCTTGATGGCATTTAAATCTAAATTCGCATCAGCTGCTAATTTTCTTGCTGCAGGTGACGCGTAAATTTCCTTATTTTTTTTCGTAAGATTTTTTGAAGTTTCTTCAAGTATCAGTGGTTCTTTTTGAATGTTTATATTTTCATTCTCTAAAATTAAAGGTTGTTCAAATGTTTCTATTTTTTTTTGTTTCTTTTCATTTGAAATTTTTTTCTTAGGTGGTTTATATTTTTCATCTTTTATAGTCTCATTTTCATTTTTTTTTGAGGAAGAGGAAGAAATAGTGCCTAGTAATGATCCGACATTTACTGTTTCTCCTTCCTTAACTGAAATATTTTCTAAAAAACCACTGGATGGGGAGGGAACTTCAACATTAACTTTATCTGTTTCTAGTTCTACTACAGGTTCATCTGAAGATACTTTTTCTCCTTGGCTTTTAAGCCATTTAGAAACCGTAGCTTCTGTAACGGACTCTCCTAAAGTTGGAACTATTATTTTTTCAGACATTAAATTAATTTTCCAACTACCTTTTCTAATATTTCTTTTTGTTGTGCAAGATGTTTATTAAGGTTTCCAGTCGCAGTTGACGAGGATGCCTTTCTTCCTACATAATTTACTCTTTTTCCCTTCATTTTAATAATTTTGAGAGTTCTGTCTATATAGTTTCTTACGGTATTCCAAGCTCCCATGTTTTGGGGTTCCTCTTGACACCAGAAAAAACTAGCTGATTTATATCTTTTAAGTATTTGAGCCAAAGTTTTGGCCGGAAAGGGATAAAGTTGCTCAACCCTGATGAATATAACTTTGTTATTTTTTGCTTTCTCCCTAGCTTCTAATAAATCAAAATATATTTTTCCAGAACACATTATAACTTTTTCTATTTTTTTATCTTTATCTAAAGAAATTAATTTTGTCCTCTTTAAATAAGCATGATCCTCTAAAATTCTGTGAAAGTTATTTCCTTTCGTAAAATCTTCAATATTTGATACACACCTTTTGTTTCTAAGAAGTGATTTTGGTGTCATTATGATCAAAGGTTTCCTAAAATCTCTATGCATTTGACTTCTTAGAACATGAAAGTAGTTTGCTGGAGTCGTACAATTTACCACTCTTATATTTTCACCTGCACACATTTGTAAGAACCGTTCTAGCCTAGCAGATGAATGTTCTGGACCTTGCCCCTCATAACCATGTGGCAAAAGCATAACAAGACCACTCGCTCTTCCCCATTTAGCCTCTCCAGAAGTTATAAATTGATCTATAATTACTTGCCCACCATTAGCAAAGTCACCAAATTGTCCTTCCCATAAAACTAATGTTTCAGGTTCAGACAGAGAATACCCAAACTCGAATCCAAGAACTGCGAGTTCCGAGAGCAGAGTATCTATAACTTCAAATTTTTTTTGTTTCAGTGAAATATTATTTAATGGGATATATCTATCGTGGTTTTCTTGATTTCTTAGTACTGAATGCCTTTGGCTAAAAGTACCTCTACCAGAATCTTGTCCAGAAAGTCTCACGGAAAATCCCTCTTGTAGAAGTGTTCCAAAAGCAAGGCTTTCAGCAGTGGACCAGTCTATAGGTAAATTTTCATTAAATATTTTTAACCTTTGATCAAAAATTTTTCTTAAAGTCTTATGAGCATTAAAATTTTTGGGAATTTTTGAAATTTTTATGCCCATGCTAATAATTTTATCTTTACTTACTCCAGTAACTCCTTTTTTATCCTTTCCTAAACCTGGTTTAAATCTAGACCAAGTGCCTTCAAACCATTTGAGCTCTGACTTGTAATTTTTTGACGTCTTGTATTCTTGTTCCAGATATTTTTTAAAATTTTCTTTATTTGTTTTTATTTCTTCCAACGAAATTAATCCTTCATTGTCAATTTTTTTGCTATAAATTTCTAAAGTGGTTGGATGAGATTTAATTTTTTTATACATTAAAGGTTGAGTGAACGATGGTTCATCTCCCTCGTTATGTCCAAACCTTCTATAACAAACGATATCGATTACTACATCTCTATTAAATTTTTGTCTAAATTCCGTTGCTATCTTAGCGCAGTGTACTACTGCTTCCGGATTGTCGCCATTAACATGAAAGATTGGAGCCTGAGCTATCTTAGCAACATCTGAAGGGTATGGAGATGATCTGGCAAATCTAGGCGCTGTCGTAAAACCTATTTGATTATTTACGATTATATGAATGGTTCCTCCGATATTATGACCAGGTAAACCTGACATTGCAAAACATTCTGCAACTACGCCTTGGCCTGCAAATGCGGCGTCTCCGTGCATTAAAACTGGTATAACTTTTTTTCTTTCTGGATCTTTATGAAAAAATTGTTTTGCTCTAACCTGACCTAAGACAACTGGATTTACTGCTTCCAAATGAGAGGGATTATCTGTCAAACTTATGTGCACTTTATTTCCATCAAACTCTCGATTAGATGAGGCGCCCAAGTGATATTTTACATCTCCTTCGAAGTCTTTTTTAGAGGTAACACTAGCACCAAAAAATTCACTAAAAATTGCTTTGTAAGGTTTTCCAAGGACATTGGCTAAAACATTTAATCTCCCTCGGTGCGGCATACCAATTTTTATTTCTTTGGCTCCCATGTTGCCACCTTTTTTAATTATTTGTTCTAAAGCTGGAATTAAAGCCTCGCCACCATCTAAACCAAATCTTTTTGTACCAACAAATTTTATGTGTAAATATTTTTCAAATCCTTCGGCTTGTACTATTTTGTTTAAAATTGCTTTTTTTCCATTGTCTGTAAAATTTATATTTTTTTCTTGACCTTCTATTCTATCTCTTATCCAAGCTTTTTCATCTGGATCGGTCATATGCATAAATTCATAACCTATATTTGATGAATAAGTTTTTTTTAAAATATTTAGTATCTGATTTAAATTTCCATATTGTAGACCTAAAACACCATCAAGGAATATTTTTCTATTGTAATCTTTTGAAGAAAAACCATAACTAGCAGGATCCAGTTCGGAGTGTTCTTTTTTCTGTTGTAGTCCTAAAGGATCTAAGTTTGCAATTAAATGTCCCCTTATTCGATAAGCTCTGATTAACATTATTGCTCTAACAGAGTCTTGAGCAGCTTGCTTAACTGACTCGGAACTTTCCTGAACTTTATCTTTAATTCTATTTGAATATTCTTTTTTTTCTTTTGTTCTGTTTTTTTTGGGTGACCAACTTGGTCCTTTCAAATTTTTATTAATAATCGATCGATCATCGTTTAATCCTTGAAAAAAGGATTTCCAATCATCAGAGATCAAATTCGGATTATTTAAATAATCGTTATAAAATTCCTCAATAAATTCAGAGTTGTTCCCTGCTAAAAACGAGGTTTTATTAAAAATTTTATTATCTTTAGATGATGACATCCACACTATTGTAGCACAAATTTAACAATTCAACTATGAAGTTTTTGATATAAAGTTTTACCAATGTCTGCTGGTGACTTTGATATTGTTATTCCTGCAGATTTCATAAATTCAATCTTATCTTCTGCGCCTCCTTTGCCACCAGAAATAATTGCTCCAGCATGTCCCATCCTTCTGCCTGGAGGAGCAGTTAAACCAGCAATAAATCCAACCATGGGTTTTTTAATTTTTGACTTTTTTAAAAAAAGTGCAGCTTCTTCCTCTGCTGAGCCACCTATCTCTCCTATCATAATGATCGATGAAGTTTCTTCGTCTTTTAAAAAAAGTTCTAAGCAGTCAATAAAATTTGTTCCATTAATTGGATCTCCTCCAATCCCTATACAAGTTGATTGCCCCATTCCATTAGCTGATGTTTGAGCAACAGCTTCATATGTGAGAGTACCGGATCTTGAGACAATTCCTACATTTCCTTTTTTATGGATATTGCCTGGCATTATACCTATTTTACATTCATTAGGTGTTATAATTCCGGGACAGTTAGGGCCAATTAATCTCGACTTATTTTTTTTTAGCTCTTGTTTTACTTTTAACATATCCAAAACTGGTATTCCCTCAGTGATACAAACTATCAACTCAATCTTAGCTTCAATCGCTTCAATTATAGCGTTTGCTGCAAATTTGGGAGGAACATAGATCATTGTTGCATTTGCAGAGGTTTGATTCTTTGCTTCTTGAACTGAATTGAAAACTGGTAAGTTAAGGTGTTTTTGACCACCTTTGCTTGGTGTAACGCCACCAACCAATTTAGTCCCATACTTTAAGGCTTGTTCTGAATGAAATGTTCCATGCTTTCCTGTAAAACCTTGACATATCACTTTTGTATTTTTATTGACTAAAATAGACATTAACTAATAGCCTCAACAATTTTTTTTGCTGCATCATTTAAATCTGTTGCTGATAGGATTTTCAATTTAGAGTTATCTAATATTTCTTTTCCCTCTTTAAAATTTGTTCCAGCCAATCTCACCACTAAAGGAACAGACAAATTAATTTCTTTAGCAGCATTTAGTACTCCTTGGGCAAGAACATCACATCTCATAATTCCACCAAAAATATTTATTAAAATACCTTTAACATTTTTGTCAGCTAAAATTAATTTAAAAGCTGCAGATACTTTTTCTTTTGAAGCTCCGCCACCCACATCTAAAAAATTTGCGGGCTCTTTACCATTGAGTTTAATAATATCCATAGTTGCCATTGCTAAACCAGCACCATTAACCATACAACCTATAGATCCATTAAGTTTTATATAAGCCAAATCGAACTTACTAGCCTCTATTTCAGTTGGATCTTCTTCATTTAAGTCTCTCAATTTTAAAATTTCAGACTGTCTAAAAATTGCATTATCATCAAAAGTCATTTTAGCATCAAGGCAAATAATTTCTTCTTCTTTTGTAATTATCAAAGGATTGATTTCTATTAAACTTGCATCTTTCTCTAGGAGAATTTTGTAAAGAGATTTTATTAATTTTTTTGCTGAGTTTGTTTGATGCTCATTAAATTTAAAAATGGATATTATGTCACTTATTTCCTTCTCATTAGGACCCTCCTTTCTAAATTCTATTTTATTTGTAATAATTTTTTCTGGTGAGTTCTTAGCTACTTTTTCTATATCCATTCCACCTTCCGTACTACTAATGAATGCTATTTTTGATGACTCCCTATCAACCAAACAGGAAAGGTAAAACTCTTTGCCGATATTTGAAGCTTCTTCTATATACAATCTTTTTACTTTTTTTCCTTCTGGGCCTGTTTGATGAGTAACAAGAACTTTACCAAACATTTTTTTTGCCTCAATCTCTAACTCGTTAATATTTTTTATTAATTTTACTCCACCAGCTTTACCTCTTCCGCCAGCGTGGATTTGCGCCTTTAAGACAAATTGCTTACTCTTAAGTTTTCTAATTTCATTTTTTAATTTATCAAGAGATAAGATTACAACACCATTTGAGACAGGTGCTCCATATTCTCTTAAAATTTCTTTTGCTTGATGTTCGTGGATATTCATTAATTAATTTAGATCTTTATCAATTTTTTTTGCTGTGTCGTATAAATCCTTTACAGCTATTATAGATTTATCAAAGTTTTCTTTCTCTTCTTTTGATAATTGTATTTCTATCACTTTTTCAACACCGCTTGATCCGATGATAACAGGTACACCAGCATACAAATTTTTAGTATCATATTCTCCATTTAAAAAAGCTGCACAAGGTAATTGTTTTTTTAAATCTTTTATATAGCTTTCAGCCATTTCAACCCCGGCAGCAGCTGGTGCGTAAAAAGCTGAACCTTTTTCTAAAAATTTTACTATTTCAGCGCCACCTTTTTTTGTTCTTTCGACTATTTCGTTTAACCTTTCTTTTTTAATTTTTCCCTCTTTAACTAAATCAAGAATTTTTTTTCCATCTACAAATGTTGAATTAAGCATCGCAACCATACTGTCTCCATGCCCTCCCAAAACAAATGATTTAATCTTTTGGACTGGAACATTAAATTCTTGTGATAAAAAATATATAAATCTTGATGAGTCTAGGATGCCTGCCATGCCTACAACTTTATTTTTTGGTAAGCCTGAGTATTTTTGTAATGCCATTACAATCACATCGAGCGGATTCGTTATACATATTACAAAAGCACTAGGTGAAGTCTTTTTTATCCCTTCGGCAACTTCTTTAATGATTTTTAGATTAATACCTAATAAATCATCTCTTGTCATTCCTGGTTTTCTTGGCACCCCAGCTGTAATGATTACCACATCAGAATTTTTTGTATCTTCGTAATTATTTGTACCCATAATATTAATATTCAAGCCCTCTATCGGAGATGATTGGGCGATATCTAGAGCTTTTCCTTTTGCAATACCTTCAGCAACATCAAATAGAACAATATCCGCTAAACTTTTTAGTGCTATTAAATGTGCTAGAGTTCCCCCTATTTGACCTGCACCAATTAATGTAATCTTTTTTCTCATATTTAATTAATCTATTTCATTGTGGGCATTACAAATTCAGGATCAGATCTAAAACCTGAGGGCCATCTTGAAGTAATAGTCTTTAATTTTGTATAAAATCTGACACCTTCTGGTCCATGCATATGTTGATCTCCAAATAAAGATCTTTTCCAACCACCAAAACTATGGAATGCCATTGGAACAGGGATAGGAATATTAATTCCTACCATTCCAATTTTTACCTTATGAGAAAATGTACGGCCAGAATCTCCGTCTCTTGTGAATATGCTTGCTCCATTTCCAAATTCATGATCATTAACTAATTTTAACGCCTCGTCAAAATCTTTTACTCTTACAACTGACAAAACCGGTCCAAATATCTCTTCTTTGTAAATCTTCATATTTTTTTTAACATGGTCAAATAAGCATCCTCCAATAAAGTATCCATTTTCATAACCTTGTATTTTAAAGTTTCTACCATCTACAATTAATTTAGCCCCTTCTTTTTCTCCGATATCAACATAATTTTTTACTTTTGTTAGATGTTCTTTAGTTACAAGTGGCCCCATTTCTGATTGTTTGTCCATACCCGGGCCAACTTTTAATGTCTCTACTTTTTTTGCAAGTTTGTTTATAAGCTTATCACCTATATTACCGACTGCTACCGCTACTGATTGAGCCATGCATCTTTCACCTGCTGACCCGTAAGCGGCCCCCATTAAACCATTAACTGCTTGATCTAGGTCACAATCCGGCATCACAACGCAATGATTTTTAGCGCCACCTAATGCCTGAACTCTTTTTTCATTTTTAGCACAATTTTCATAAATATATTTTGCGATAGGCGTTGATCCTACAAAACTCAATGCTGCGACATCTTTATTATTTATTAAAGCATCGACAGCCTCTTTGTCTCCATTTACCACATTAAATACACCATCAGGTAAACCAGCTTCTTTTAAAAGCTCAGCCAGTTTAATTGAGCATGATGGATCCTTTTCAGATGGTTTAAGCACAAATGTATTTCCGCAGGCTATAGCCATCGGAAACATCCACATTGGAACCATTGCAGGAAAATTAAAAGGAGTTATACCTGCACAAACGCCCAATGGTTGTCTTATAGACCAACTATCAACATTTGAGCCTACATTTTCTGTAAATTCCCCCTTTAACATTTGTGGTATCCCGCAAGCATATTCGACAACCTCTAAACCTCTTGTCAAAGATCCTTTAGCATCTTCATAGACCTTTCCATGTTCGGAGACTATAATTTTTGTAAGTTCATCCGAGTGTTTTTCTATCAATTCTTTAAATTTGAACATTACCCTTGCTCGATGTAATGGGGGTTTGTTTGACCAACTTTCAAAAGCATTTTTTGCATCATTAACTGCTTTGTCTACATCCTCAATACTGGCTAATTTAACATCTGCGGATTGTTCACCTGTGGCAGGATTATAAACTTTGCCTATTCTTTTTGATTTTCCTGTATATTTTTTACCATTTATGAAGTGTTCAATTAAATTCATAACCAGTATTGATTAAATAAGCTTTTAACTTGTTGCAAGCATTTTCTTTATTGAACCTATAGCTTTTGCAGGATTTAGACCTTTGGGACAAGAATTTGCACAATTCATAATAGTATGGCATCTATAGAGCTTAAACTCGTCGGCAACTTTCTTTAATCTCTCTTTTTTTTCATCGTCCCTACTATCATTAATCCATCTGTATGCTTGTAAAAGAACTGCAGGACCTAAATATTTTTCACCGTTCCACCAATAGCTTGGACATGAAGTTGAGCAACATGCGCATAATATACATTCATAATAACCATCAAGTTTAGACCTGTCTCTTTGAGATTGCAAAATTTCCTTTTTTTCTTTCTCTGTTTTTGAAGTTTTTAACCAAGGTTGAATTGAAGCATACTGTTTATATAAATTACTGAGGTCACCAATTAGATCTTTAATTACTCTTAGATGGGGTAATGGATAAATATTTAGTTCACCTTTTATATCTTGGTGAGATTTAATACAAGACAAAGTGTTTACTCCATCGACATTCATCGCACAAGAACCACAAACACCATGAGCGCAAGACCTTCTAAATGTTAAAGAAGGATCGATTTCATTCTTAATTTTAAATAGTATATCTAAAACTTTTGGGCCACAATTATTCAGATCTATTTCAAAAGTATCTATTCTCGGGTTTTGTTCTCCCTCGGGATTCCACCTATAAACATGAACTTTCTTAATATTATTTGATCCTGATTTATCTTTAAAATACTTTCCCTTAATAATCTTAGAATTTTGAGGCAAAGTAAATTGGGCCATTAATAGATTCTCTCTTTTGGTGGAAAATATTGCACATCATTTGTTAAAGTTTTTGCATGAACATCTCGATATTTTACTTTTACTTCGTTCCCATTTTGCCAAGCCAAAGTATGTTTCATAAAGTTTTTATCATCTCTTTTTGAAAAATCTTCTCTTGCATGTGCTCCTCTACTTTCCTTTCTATGATAAGCTGAGTCTATTGTTGTCATTGCTTGTCTAATCAAATTATCAAATTCTAGAGTTTCAACTAAGTCTGTATTAAACAATAGCGACTTATCAGAAACAGAAATATCCTGCATTCCTTCGAAAGGCTTTCTTATTTCTTGCATTCCTTCATTCAAAGTTTTTTCCGTTCTAAAAACTGCACACTTAGATTGCATTGTTTTTTGCATTGACAGTCTCAACTCAGAAGTTTTTGTAGAACCATTTCCATTTCTAAGTTTATCAAATCTACTGATAATTTTTTCAGTTTCTGAACTAGGAATTTCCTCGTGTGGAGATCCAGGTTTAACCAATTCCGCGGCTCTTTTAGCTGCCGATTTACCAAATACGACTAAATCGATTAATGAGTTTGAGCCCAATCTATTCGCTCCATGAACAGAAACACAAGCAGCCTCTCCGACAGCCATCAATCCAGGAACAGTTTTGTCGCTTCCATTTAATGTGAGAACTTCTGCTTTGTAATTAGTTGGAATACCTCCCATATTATAATGAACTGTTGGAACTACTGGAATAGGATCTTTTTTAACATCAATTTCACAAAATGTTTTAGCTGACTCAGCAATTCCAGGTAATCTTTCTTCAATTATTTTGGGATCAACATGATTTAAATGCAAATTAACATGGTCTTGGTGTTTTCCAACACCTCTTCCCTCATTAATTTCGATAGCTATTGATCGACTAACGACATCTCTTGAAGCTAAATCTTTTGCTCGAGGAGCATATTTTTCCATAAACCTTTCGCCTTTAGAGTTTAATAAATATCCACCTTCTCCTCTTACACCTTCTGAAATTAAAGTTCCAACACCATAAATACCTGTGGGATGGAATTGTACAAACTCCATATCTTGCAAAGGTAAGCCCGCTCTTAAAACCATTCCATTTCCATCACCTGTACAAGTATGAGCTGAAGTAGCTGTATAATAAATTTTACCGTATCCTCCAGTTGCGAGTATAGTTATATGCGATCTGAATTTGTGGATCGTGCCATCATTCAAGTTCCAAGCTATCAAACCTTTACACTCTCCATTTTTCATTAATAAGTCTAAAGCAAAATATTCTATGAAGAACTCAGTATTATGTTTTAAAGCTTGTCCGTATAAAGTGTGAAGTATTGCGTGACCTGTACGGTCAGCAGCAGCACAAGTTCTTTGAACTGTTCCGTTACCATAGTCTTTAGTCATGCCACCAAAAGCTCTCTGATAAATTTTACCTTCTTTAGTTCTGCTGAAAGGTACACCGTATCTTTCTAGCTCAATTACTGCATTAGGAGCTTCTTTACAAAGATGCTCTATAGCATCCTGATCTCCTAACCAATCAGATCCTTTTACTGTATCATACATATGCCAACGCCAATCATCTTCTCCCATGTTTCCAAGTGCAGCAGAAATACCTCCTTGGGCAGCAGAAGTATGGCTTCGAGTTGGAAATACTTTTGAGATACAAGCTGTTTTAAGTCCTGCTTCAGATAAACCAACAGCAGCTCTAAGACCAGAACCCCCGGCCCCTAAGACTACTACATCATATTCGTGCTCTATTATTTTGTAACTTTTCATATTTATAGTGTATGAATAATTATTATAATAATTAAAGGAAATATTATAGCAAAAGTATACACAACTTTGTTTGCGACATTTTTGATTTTTATATCGCCTACATAATCCTCAAATATCTCACTTATTGTTAGAGAATAAAAGAAAAAGGATATCACCAAAAATAGGGAAAATATTAATTTAAAAGGTTGGGTTGTGAAAAGAATCATCAGATTTTGATAATCACTATCAAAAACCGAAATTAGTTTTAGTAAAATAAAAAACAGCAATGGTAATAAAATAGCAGAACTGATCTTTATAAATAACCATTTTTTTGTTGAGATGTTCATATGCTAAATTAGATTTCGTCCTATATAGTAAACTAGTGTAGTTAATATGAAAGATCCTATAACGATAAAATAACCTATCAATTTTGAAGTTTTAATATCATAACCTAGACCAAAATCCCAAAACAAATGCCTAAGCTCGTTTAAAATTTGAAAACAAAATGTCCAGCAAATAGAAATTATTATAAATTTTCCAAATTCAGTTTTAAAGAAAATATTGATTAGTTCATAGTTTGACTCTCCAAATTTTAAACTTAAAATCCAAAAACAAATCATTATTATGAATAAAAAGTTAATTACACCTATAATTCTATTCGCGATGGAAAGTAGAGATGTGATATGCCACTTATAAATTTGTAAATGTGGACTCAATGGATTTTTATCTAATTGTGTTTTCATATTTTAATAAACTAATTTACATTTTTTTAACTAATAACTCAGCTATTTGAACTGCATTAAGTGCCGCGCCTTTAAGCAAATTATCAGAGACGACCCACATATTTATAGAATTTTTGTTAGATCTGTCCTTTCTTATTCTAGAAATATAAGTTGTATATTTTCCATCTGCTTCTATAGGTGTTATATAACCACCATCTTTTTCTTCATCTATGACCTTGCATCCAGGAGCACTTTTTAAAATTGATCTGATTTCATTAATATTAAATTTATTTTCAAATTCAATATTAACAGATTCAGAATGCGAGTTGTTTACAGGCACCCTCACGCAAGTTGCGGTTAGATTAATATTTTTATCTAAAATTTTCTTTGTTTCATTTTCCATTTTTAATTCTTCTCTAGTGTAGCCATCATCACCAAAAGAGTCTATTTGTGGAATTAAATTAAATGCTATTTGTTTTGCAAAATTTTTAGATACCACTTTACCCCCTTCTAAAATTTCTTTTGATTGAGAGACAAGCTCCTCCATTGATGCTTTTCCAGCACCTGATACGGCTTGGTAAGTTGATACAACTACTCTTTTTATTTTGTAACTGTCATGTAAAGGTTTTAACGCAACAACCAATTGAATAGTTGAACAGTTTGGATTTGCAATTAAATTTTTATGATTGTTAATATCTTTTTTGTTCACCTCAGGAACAACTAGAGGGACTTCTTTATCCATTCTAAAGAATTTTGAATTATCAATTACAATAGTTTTTTTTGATGCTTCTTTTGCATATTTTTCACTTAGTTTACTACCAGCAGCAAAAAAAGTTATTTTGGCGTTACCAAAGTCATATGCGTCTAAATTAATAACTTTAATAGATTTATTTCTAAATGTTATTTCTCTACCAGTGCTTTTATCTGAGGCTATTAAATATAATGTATCAATTTTAAGATCTGATTTATCTAATACTTCAACAGTTTTTCTTCCAACATTTCCTGTTGCACCTATTATAGCAAATTTCATAAAATTTATTTTATGTTAATTTAGAGATGATTGCATCCCCCATATCTGATGTCGAGACCTGTTTCATACCTGGTGCCATAATATCTTTTGTTCTTAAACCTTCATCCAGCACTTTTTGAACAGATAATTCTAATTTATTTGCTATATCATCTAAGTTTAAAGAATATTTCAACGCCATTGCTAAACTCAAAATTGTAGCGATTGGATTAGCAATATTTTTACCTGCTATGTCTGGAGCAGATCCATGAACAGGCTCATATAATGATCTTATCTTTCCATTCTTATCTTTTGAGCCTAAAGAAGCTGAGGGCAATAATCCTAGTGACCCTGTTAACATTGCCGCTTCATCAGATAGCATATCTCCAAATAAATTATCAGCTAAAATTACATCAAATTGCTTTGGATTTCTAAGAAGTTGCATAGCGCAATTATCTGCTAACATATGTTCTAGCTCAACTTTTTTAAATTCTTTTTCTTTTATAATTTGAACCTCTTCTCTCCATAAAACTCCAGCTTCCATTACATTAGATTTTTCACAAGAGGTAACTTTGTTTTTTCTTTTTTTTGCCAAATCAAAAGCAACTCTTGCAATTCTTTGTATTTCACCAGATGTGTATGAATGTGTATTAATTCCTTTACGCTCATTATTTTTTATCGGTTCAATTCCTCTTGGTTCACCAAAATAAATACCACCGGTCAATTCTCGAACGATCATTATATCTAAACCAGATACAATTTCTGGTTTAAGTGTAGAGGCATCCACTAATTGTTTAAAACAAATCGCAGGTCTAAGATTGGCAAATAACTTTAATTCTTTTCTTAATTTAAGAAGAGCTCTTTCAGGCTTCTTAGAAAACTCTAAATTATCCCATTTAGGTCCACCACATGCACCAAGTAAAACAGCGTCACACTCTAGTGATTTATAAAAAACTTCATCTGTTATTGGGATTTTATTTACATCTATAGAAGCTCCACCGATCAGCTCTTCCTCTACAATAAAATCTGTTGATTTATTTTTATTAAGCCAGTTTATAACTTTTTTGGCTTCTCGGACCACCTCGGGTCCTATTCCATCACCAGGCAATAAAAGGATCTTTCTATTTTTGGGCTTATTCATTTAAAATCCAAGGTTTTTCAGCTTTTAATTTTTTTTCATAACTATCTATATGATTAGTTTTTTCTAAAGATAAAGCGATGTCATCAAGACCTTCGATCAAACATTTTTTTTTAAAAGCATCAACTTCAAACTTTTTTATTTTATTGCCAAATTTCACTTCCTGATTTTCTAAACTGATCTCAATTTCCTCTTTTCTCTTTGAGTATTCTGATAGCTCAATTATAGTTTTCTCGTCAATTTTAATTGGTAAAATTCCATTTTTAAAACAATTATTGTAAAATATATCTGCAAAACTAGGGCTTATTACACAACTTATACCAAAATCTAATAAGGCCCATGGTGCATGTTCTCTTGAGGAACCACAGCCAAAATTTTTTCCTGCTAATAAAATTTTTGACTTATTATAAGGTTCTCTATTTAAAACAAATTCTTTATTTATCTTTCCATTTTCATCATAACGCATCTCATAAAATAAACTTTTTCCAAGCCCTGTTCTTTTAATAGTCTTAAGAAACTGTTTTGGAATAATCATATCAGTATCAATATTTTGCAAAGATAAGTACGACGGAATAGATTTTAAATTTAAGAATTTTTTCATAATTAAATTTCCCTTACATCAGATAAATGGCCTTTGATGGCTGCAGCTATAGCCATTCCTGGACTAACTAAATGTGTTCTGCCTCCTCTACCTTGTCTACCCTCAAAGTTTCTATTAGATGTGGATGCGCATCTTTCTTTAGGCTTTAACTGGTCAGGGTTCATTCCTAAACACATTGAACATCCTGGTTCTCTCCATTCAAATCCGGCTTCAATAAATATTTTGTCTATCCCCTCATTTTCAGCTTGTTCTTTAACCAGTCCTGAACCGGGTACAACCATAGCGCTGACATTCTTTGCAATCTTTTTTCCTTTTAATAACTCAGCTGCTAATCTTAAGTCTTCAATTCTACCATTCGTACAACTTCCGATAAATATTTTATCAATTTTAATATCTGAGATTTTTGTATTTGCTTTAAGCCCCATGTATTCTAAGGACCTTTTCATTGCCATTTTTCTATCCTTATCTTTCTCATTATCTGGATCTGGCACTAGACCAGTTACTGGTGACACATCTTGAGGTGAAGTCCCCCAAGTGACTAACGGTTCGATTTCCTTGCCATCTATATTTATCTCTTTGTCAAATTTACAATCTTTATCGGAGTAAAGTGTTTTCCAGTATTCAAGAGCTTTGAACCACTTATCTCCCTTAGGTGACATTGATCTATCTTTTAAATAACGAAAAGTTTTTTCATCTGGTGCAATTAATCCAGCTCTAGCACCAGCCTCGATTGTCATATTACAAACGGTCATCCTTTCTTCCATGCTTAAATTCCTTATTACACTGCCTGAAAACTCTATAACATATCCAGTGCCGCCAGCGGTTCCAATCGTTCCTATGATTTTTAAAATCACATCTTTAGCTGTGACACCTTTGGGTAAGTCACCATTTACACTAATTCTTAAATTTTTAGATTTTTTTTGTATTAACGTTTGTGTGGCTAGAACGTGTTCTACTTCGGATGTGCCTATACCAAAGGCTAAAGCACCAAAAGCACCATGAGTTGCAGTATGACTATCTCCACATACAATAACCGTTCCTGGCTGAGTAAATCCTTGCTCAGGACCTATGATATGAACTATTCCCTGTCTCTTATCATTTACATCAAAAAGTTTGACTCCAAATTCTTTACAATTATTTCTTAATGTTTCAACTTGAATTCTAGACTCTTGGTCATCAATCCCTTTTGATCTATCAGTTGTTGGAACATTATGATCTGGTACTGCAAGAGTTAATTCTGGTCTTCTAACAGTTCTTTTATTTATTCTTAAACCTTCAAAAGCTTGGGGACTTGTCACCTCATGTACCAAATGGCGATCTACATATATTAAAGGTGTTTCACCTTTTTGTTGATGAACAAGATGATTTTCCCAAATCTTATCATATAAAGTCTTTGACATCGGGAAGTTTTATTTCTTTTTGCTTTCTTCAGTTGTTGATTTTTTTTCAACAGACTTAACAGTTGGATCGTTATTTATATTTTCATTAGAAAGGTTTTCAACTGACATTTGTTCCTTTTTTATGCTTACATCTATACCTATTCTTTTTTTAATTTTTTCAGCTATTCTTGCAGATTTCCCTTTTCTGTCTCTAAGGTAATATAATTTTGCTCTTCTTACTTTTCCAGTTCTTATTATCTTTATAGATGCTACAACTGGACTAAATAATGCGAAGGTTCTCTCAACTCCTTCACCAAAAGAAATTTTTCTAACAGTGAATGAGGAATTAATATCTCTGTTTTTTTTTGAAACACAAACACCCTCAAAGTACTGTATTCTTTCTCTTTTCCCCTCTACGATTTTTACTCCAACTTTAATAGTATCTCCGACAGAAAAATCAGTTATTTTTTTTTCTGCTATAATTTTCTTTACTGCTGCTTTATTAACATCCTCAATATTTTTCATTTTTTTCTCTTTTTTAAATATTCTTTCCAAAGATCGGGTCTCTGGCGTCGTGTTATATCCTCAGATTGACTTAAACGCCAGTGTTTAATTTTAGCATGATCACCAGATAAAAGCACCTCTGGAACGCTTTTTTTTTCCCATATTTTAGGCTTTGTATACTGCGGATACTCTAATAAACCTTCTTCAAAACTTTCTTCATTTTTAGAATTTTGATTTCCAATAACATTTGGTAATAACCTTAAAACGCTGTCTATGATTGTTATTGTGGCTGTTTCACCTCCGGAAAGAATGTAATCTCCAATACTAATCTCTTCAATATCTCTGGTTTCTAATATTCTTGCATCCACTCCCTCGAAATGTCCGCATAAAAAATTAACAATTTTTTCTTTAGAAAGTTTTTTTGCCATTTTCTGATCAAATTTTTTTCCTTTAGGAGAAGGATATATTACTACCTCTTTCTTTTTAACATTTTCATCCAAAGACTTCCCTAGAACATCCGCTTTTAGAAGCATTCCATTTCCACCGCCAAAAGGTGTGTCGTCCACTGTTTTGTGTTTATCATTAGCGTAGTCTCTAATATTTACTATTTCTAAGTTCCAAATTTTTTTTTTTAGCGCCTTTCCATATAAACCTTTGTCCAGAAATCCAGGAAAACAGTCTGGGTATAAAGTAAATATACGAGCAGTCCACATTGTTATTTCTTTGGTTCTTCTTTTTTGGCTTCCTGTTTAGGAGCTTCTTTTTTAGGTTCTTCTTTTTTGGCTTCCTGTTTAGGAGCTTCTTTT
>MDSZ01122808.1_pt1 | contig 25117 bp, 23 predicted proteins | sample 811201 | NCBI WGS metagenome assembly MDSZ01 (sample SAMN05326647, study PRJNA326480) | marine metagenome | isolation source: seawater | place: Indian Ocean: North | collected 2010
ATTTATAAATATCAGATAAAGAAATTTATAAAATTTGAATTGTAACTTGCTGACTATTTGTAAAAGCTATATAATTAAATTCATTATTAGAAAATACTTCAAGTAAAGCTTTAAATTCCCCTTCTCTCCAACCAAAAAAGTTGTACAGCTCATCAAATAAAATTATCGAGTTTTTAACTAATCTTGGTTTTATATTTTCTAAAATATATTTAGCTGTCTCGTATGTATCTGTATCTATATGTACAAAAGCAATCTTTTGACTATTTTTATTCAAAAAATTTTTTAATGTTTTTTTTATATCTCCTTTTATAATTTTGATATTATCATTAGACAATTCTGGTACTTTTCCATTTCTTGTAAAAGTTCCTTTAGGTTCACTAAAACCTTTCCAATCTTCACTTAAACCTTCAAAGCTATCAAAACCATAAATCTGCTTATTATATTTTTTTAATATGTTACTAATTCTTGTAATCGAGTCTCCATTGAAAACTCCAAATTCTAAAAATAAATAGTTTTCATTTGAAAAATTTTCACAAGCTTTGTTAACTGAAAAATTTTGAATTTTTTCTCTACTTTCAAACAACATAGACTTATCAAAATATTTTTTAAAATATTCGTATGATTTTTTTCTTTCATCAAGGTTCCAAATTTTAATTGGATGAAAATTATTCTGATCATTTAAATATCCAATTTCTTTGCTAAAAGATGATTTTATTCCTTTGCCAATCCAATAACCTACTGAAAACAGCATTTTTTGAAAGATTTTTTTCATAATTTAACTTAACATTTTATTAATTAAATTATTAATTTGTTCAACTCTAATTTTTGTTGAATGTTGTTTAAAAGTTTTTTTTTGTCCTTTAAGGCTAATTTCATTTAACAAAGCATTATTTGAAATTAATTGAAAATATTTTGAACTAAATTCATCATAATCTTTATATGTCAAGATTTCTTCATCTGGTATAAATAATTCTTCAATATTTTGTTTATAATCAGTTAATAAACAACTGCCAATACCTGTAGTTTCAAACATTCTTAAATTTCCGCAATTATAATTTGACTGATTAGTATGAATGTTAAAAATAATTTTTGATTGTTTAAGTTGTTCATACATTTCCATGCCAAATAAAGGTAAATTTACTTTATTTTCATAAATTTCGTGCAAATAAAATTTTTTTTCATTCTTAAATATGTCACTAATCAAGTTATTTATTTTTTTCGGTAAATAATTAGATTTTAAATTTTTTAAATAATTCAAATTAACATTTTTTAAAAAGTTTATTAATTTATTTCTAAAATTTGATTTAAATCCAAGCTTATTAATTAAAAACTCTTGTCTTTCTCTCTCTAAAGAATGACATTTAAATTTAATATTTTTATTTTCTAAAATTTTAATTAAATAATTCAATCGGTTAATGTGGTTTTCGTCATTTAAGGCACCTGTTTTTCCTATAAAAATTAGATCATTAACATAATTATGAGGTTTTGTTAATTTACTAATAATATCAGTATCAAAATAATGATATACTAATGTGCTTTCAGCTCCTTGATTTTTATAATAATTTACTAAGTAGGGAAGTGCTGCAAATACACAATCTACATATTTCAAATTATTATTTTCGATAGGTATTCCATTATGAAAAATAATTTTCTTAATAAAAGGAAAATCTTTTTTTAATTCTTTTAATTTGGAAATATTAAAAGGTGTTGAGTGTTGAAACAATAAAACATCTGGTTTTTTATCATCTAATTGTAAACAGAAAATTTTAAATAGTTTATCGTCCTTTTTAGAGTCATCTAATTTTATTGTTTGATTTTCTTGAAGCCACTTATCTTGAAGTGTCTCAAAATTATATATAATCAATTCAGCCATATTACCATTTTCAACCATGGCTTCTTCAAAAGAATTAAGATAATTATAATGTTCTAATTTGAAAATCTCAATCAAGTGATTGTAAGAACTTTGTAATGCTTGAGGATTTTTTTTAAAAAAATGTCTAAATATTTCTATATAGCTAATATTAATTACTCTTAAAACTTTATAGCTCATGATTTATTTAATATTAATTGTTCTATCAAAAAAATTCTTTATTTTAATTGGTCTATGTGACGAAAGAATTAAAGTTACACCTTTAAAATATTTTTTTATGTTTTTTAAAATATTTATCTCAGATATTTGATCTATAGCGTTAAAACTTTCATCAAATAAAATTAACTTTGGTTTCTTAAACAAAATTCTTGCTATTTGAATTCTTTGCTTTTGCCCTCCGCTGATATGTGTTGCATCAGTAATCAGCTTGGTTTTAAATAGCGCATCAAAATTTTTAGCTACTTTATTTAATTCACAAATTTTAAAAATTATTTTAAGTAGATTAATGTCTTCCTTTGTATAATTTTTTTTATAGGTTATATTCCATGCGATTGTACCATGTAATAAGTAGGAATTTTGTGGAACATAACCTAAAATTCTCCAAAATGATTTAATATTTTTGTGTATATCGATATTATCTATACTAATTTTACCATCTTTTGGAACTATTAAGCCTGAAAGTAAATTAAAAAATGTGCTTTTGCCAATTCCTGATTTACCTTTTAATAAAATGAACTCACCTTTCTTTATTAAATAATTATATTCAAAACTTTCCTCATGCTTACCTTTTAAATATTTGAAATGAACATTTGAAATTTTTAGATTTTTATCAAACGTATGATTAAAATTATTTTTATCGTGAATTTGATTTTTTTTAATAATATCAGCAGCATTAAAAAAATGTAAAAAAACTTGAAATGAATATTCCTGGGACTTCATTTGTGTAATTGATCTATATATTGATAACAATATTGGTATCAACCTGTAAACACAATAGAGAGTAGCTGCAAGAATGGGCAATTGATTAATAATTTGATTATTATCTGACCTAATAATTATAAATAAAATTAAAATAGATAAAATTATTGTTTCTACAATATTTCTTGGAAGTGAAGATATTAAATAGTTTTTTATTTTTAATGGAATAGTTTTATAATTTTCAATGGCATAATTTGATATAAATTTTTCCTTTCTGTTAAACAAAACAATTTCTTGATGGCCATTAGCTACATACCATCCTAATCTAGAGAGATTTTTGTTAATTTTTTGTAAAGACTTTGAGATATTAATGAGTTTTTTTTTAGACACTAAAAAAATTAAGTAAAAAATTATTAAAAAAAATATTACTATTAAAAATAAAAAATAATTAATATTAATTAAAAAAAATATTAGAAAAATACTTAAAAATATATCATTTAATAATTTTAAATAAGACTCAATAAAAATGTTTATCTTATCTAAAGTATAACCAAATAAATTTGAGAAAGTACCTTTGTCTAAATTTTGTTTTTTAGAAGTATCAATATTAAAGAAATACTCAAATAAATTTGATCGAAGATTATTTACTATTTTAAAAACTAAAACTTGCTGAATAATTGCAGAGCAGTGGGTTACAATTATACTTATCAAAAAGAATATTAAAAAAATTAGTGAGCAAAAAAATATTTGGTCTTTTTGTGAAATTTCTTTAAATGGAAAATATTTTATATAATATTCATTATTAAATAAAAATTCTGAGTTTATTAATAGTGAAACCAATAAAAAGACAGAACCAACACCTATGATTTGAAAAAATGAATTTAAGAGATTCAAAAAAACTGAAAAAAAATAATTTTTTTTTGAATAAGTTAAAAAAAATTGATTACATATTAAAATTTTTTTTAACATAAAATTATTTACCTTTAGAATAAAAAAGATTTACATGTTTACAAATATTTTCAACATCAACCTTACTTAAATTTTTATTTATTGGAAAAGACAATATTTTTGATAAATTATTTTTTGCATTTTGATATTTGCCTAAATTTTTAGATTTATTTGTTTTTAAATTAGGAAGTAGAAAATCATAATATATACCTGTTTCTATTCCATTTTTTTTTAAATACTCTTTTAATTTACTTCTTTGATTGGCTTTAATTGTAAATAAATGAAAATTTGTAAATCTGTCTTTTTTGTATTTTGGTAAAGAAATTTCTTTATTATTTTTAAGAAGATTATAATAAATTTTAGACAATTTTTGTTTATGTATAACTTCTTTTTTAATTTTTTTTAATTTTTCGGTTAATACTATTGCTTGAATTGTATCCATTCTTGAATTTATTCCATCGTAAATAAAATTTTTTCTATCTTTCGATCCATGATTAGCCAACATTCTTAATTTTTGAAAAGTTAATTTATCATTTGTGACAGCACATCCAGAATCACCAAATGCTCCTAAATTTTTAGTTGGAAAAAAACTAAATGCAGAAGCATCACCAAATGTTCCAACAAACTTATTTTTATACTTTGACAAATAAGCTTGTGCACAATCTTCAATTAATAAAATATTATTATTTTTACAAATCTGTTTAATTTTTCTAATATTAGCAGGATATCCATACAAATGAACTACAATTAATGCCTTAGTTTTTTTTGTAATTTTTTTTCTAATTAAATTTTCATTAATGTTAAAATCATCATTAGTATCAATAAAAACAGGTCTTGCATTGCAGTTTTTAATAACTTCTGAAGTTGAAATCCAAGATTGAGCTGTTGTAATTACTTCATCACCTTTTCCTATATTAAATGATCGAAGAATTAAAAATAGTGCATCAGTACCAGAGTTACATGATACACAATATTTGATATTAATAGATTTTGAAAATTTTTTTTCAAAGTTAAAAACTTCTTTGCCTTTTATAAAATTTTTATTAGTAATAAGTTTATTAATTTTTTTTATTAAAGAATTTTGAAATTGATTGTTCTCATTAAGATTAAATAACTCAATTTTTTTCATAAATATTTTTCTTTATATTTAGTAAACTTTTTTTTTAATTCTTTTTCTTTAAATAAAGGAATACGAAGATTTGGTTTCTCTTTTTTAAATAAAAGTTTAACTTTGGAATCTAGATAATTTTCAAAATTTGACAATAAATTAATTTCTAAGTTGTAATGTTTATCAGCAAAATTTTTTAAGTCATCATTTTTTGATAAAGGCGTTACCACTTGATAAATTATTTTACCTAGATCAATATTTTTATCTATAAAATGAAGTGTTAGTCCAACTCTCCTTAACTTATATATTGCCCATTTGAATGAGTCTAGTCCTCTACTTTGAGGAATAATACCTGAATGACAATTAATCATTTTATTTTTTATAATATTTTTTTTTTCAATTATCCCTGCACCACAAATTAAAAAAAAATCGATAAAATTTAATTTTTTAATATCTTTGATATCATAAATTTTTAATTTATATTTTTTTGCTAAACCTTTAGGACTTTTGCCAACAAACTGGTATGGCCTATGTTTAAAAATAGATTTTTTTTTTTTAAATTTTTTAAATGGTGAAATAATTAAATATAAATCATACTTATATAAAATATTATTTAAAACCTGTTGAGTTTTTAGATGAGGTTTATTATATGTTATTATTCCTATTTTCTTCATTATTTTTGATTTATTTTTTCTAATAAATCAATTATTTGATAATTAAACTTGAAACCAGTAACAGGCTTATTTTGCTTTGAAATACAGTTTAAGAAAGAAATTAATTCTAATTTTAGCGGTTCCTCATTAAATTTAATAATTTTTGAAGGTTTATTTAAATATTTAAAATTTGGTATTTTTTTATCATAAATTTTTTTTGAATTATCTAAAGTTACTTTTTTGTTATGTATTTCTATTTGTTTCTCTATGTCATCAAATGTAACCATTTTTTTTGAACCAATTATAGATAATTTTCTAACTTTTTCAGGGTGGTACCAACTAAGATTTAAATTTGCAGTTATATCCCTATTTAACTTTAAAGTAATAAAAGCAATATCATCTATATTTTTTTGTAAAAAAGAAGTTTTTACAACGCTAAATTTTATTTTTTTTACAGAGTTCAATAGATAAAAAATTACCCCAAAATCATGTGTAGCTAGATTTTCAATTATATTTATATCTTTTCTAATTCTTCCTAAATTTAATCTTTCAGAGTAAATATATCTCAATTTTCCAAAATTCTTATGTTGAACTATTTTTTTTAATTTTTTTATTGCAGGATGATACATATAAAGATCACCAGACATTAAAATTAATTTATTTTTATTTGCTAATTTATAAAGTTTGATCAAGTCTTTCTTTTTGGTAACAATTGGTTTTTCAATTAATAAATGTTTTTTTGCTTTAAGAGCTATTTTTCCAAGAGTATAATGAGTTTTAGCTGGAGTAGATAATATTATACCATCAACATAACTTCTTTTTATATCTTTAATATTTTGACTTATAAATACTTTTTTATTTATTTTTTTTGCTAATGTTAATCTTTTTTTATCTGCATCAATAACTAAAATTTTATTAACTTTTTTTATTTTTGATAAAGCTCTCAATATATTGGGGCCCCAATAACCAAGACCTACGATCGCTATATTAAATTTTTTCATTTTTATTTTATATTCATTTATTTGCTTAAATAAAAATTTTCTTTCTTATATAATTTTTTTTGACAAAATAAATCCTTGTATGAACCTCCATTGATTTTCAACTTTTTCAAGTTTTTTATCAATTCTAAATTTATAAGTATTTTCAAAATTTATGAAATCTTTAGAATTAATTAAATCTTTAATTTGGTCTGTAAGTATTTTATTATTTTTAAAATTTGAAACACTAGATGTAAATCCAGTCTTTAATTTATCTTGAGTAATAATATTGGGCAATATGGATTTAAAAGAATCTCTCATTAATTTTTTTGTAAATTTAACATCTATTTTATAATTTGAGGGCAATGAAAAGAGCATTGTAACTAATCTCCAATCTAGAAAAGGTGACCTGACTTCAATGCCATTAGACATAGAAAGTCTATCAAAATTCCTCAAAATGGATCTTAATGATCCATTATGAAAATTGTTAAAAAGGTAATCGTTAAATTTATCTTTATGAAACTGATTTAGCATTTTTTTTTTCTTATTTAAATTAATCATTTTATTTAAATAAATTTTTCTAAAGAAATTTATTTGATTGTAATAAAAAAATTTAAAATTAAATTTAAAAAAAAAATTTTTTAAAAGAAGAATATTTTTATCTTTAATATTTTTAAAAAATTTCATATCTTTTTCGTAACCACCTAGAAGTTCATCTGGACCATGTCCTTCAATTGTAAATTTAATGCCGTCATTTTTCATTTTTTTGTATAAATACAATGGACCATAATGAGGTTCATTATCTATTGCTTCTAAACTATAAATACAATCACAAATATTTTCTAAGGTTAGACTCTTTTTTTCCTCTTCAAAGGTATCTGAAAATTCTTTTTTAATTATATTATAGTTTTTTTCAACATTATTATGAAATTTAAAGTGATAACCTTTAATATAAGATATATTCAAAGCATTCCTATTTTTTTGTAAAAAATAAAAAATTGATGATGAATCTAATCCTCCACTTAAACTACAAGATATTGTTTTTTTGTTTTGTGTTCTAAGTTTCACAGAGTCTTCAAAGATAGATCTATATTCCTCAACTACATCGACATAGCTAGTTGTTTTTTTTTTAATATAGTTATTTAAGTTCCACCATTCATTTATTCTTAGAAGATTATTTTTAATAAATATGTTTGTTCCTGCGTTTAGATTTTTTACTGGATCTATTAAAGTTGCCTGCGAAGACTCTATATTCGAGAATAATGAAAGGTATTTTTCATTTATTTTAATATTAACTAGGTTTTTTATTTGTTTAAAAGCCTTTAACTCAGAAGCAAATATAAAATAATTCTGATTATCTATATAAAAAAAAGGTTTTTCTCCAAATCTATCTCTACTTATAAAAGCTTCCTTTTTCTTTTTGTTCCAAATAAATATACTCCACATGCCATTAAATTTATTTAGACATTCTTTTCCCCAGATTTTATATGAATTTAAAACAACTTCTGTATCTGAGTTTGAAAAAAATTTTACATTATAATTTTTTATTAAATCTTTTCTAATCTCCAAATAATTATAAATTTCACCATTGAATAATAAAATATAATTATTACAATCAGAAATAAACGGTTGTTCTGAGTATTTATCAAATCCAGTAATTCTGAGTCTTCTTGATCCTAGAGATATACCTTCCGAGTTATTGATGTAATATCCTTCAGAGTCTGGTCCTCTATGAGATAAACTGTTATTTAATCTTTTAATATCAGATGAATTTATTGATTGGTTTTTTTTGTAAATTATTCCCGATATTCCACACATAAATTTAAATTTATTTATTTATTTATTTATTTTAATTAAACCCCAATTAGGCAATTTTTTTTTATTTATTCTAAAATAATTTGTTGGTACGACAATTTTTTTATTCTTATACAAATACTGCCAATTGAATTCTTTTTTAATTGTGAAATTTTTATCTTTTTTAAACTTTTTTTTTAAAATGTTATTTAAATTAGTATGTAAAAAGTAATCAACATTAAAGATTTTAATTTTTTTTTTTTAAATCTTTATAATTTTGTCCCCAAAAGTTAAAAGTATTAAAACTGTTCTCGAACATTGTGTTAAAATCTGGAAAAAACAAAACATTTTTTTTTGTACCTATAAAATTTATAATATTTATCATTTCTCGTTGGTTATCAAATATAGTATTAAAATTTTTGAATTTTTTGAAATTCATCATAACAATTTTATTTTTTGGTATAGCCTTAGAAAATTTTAAAAAAATATTATAGGTTTGTTTCATATTAATTGGATATAAATTTGGTAAAAAAAAATAATAAGAATATGATAACCAAAAAGAAAAAATTTCAACTAAATAAATGTTATCTTTCAACATTAGTTGAACAAACATCGAATTAAAAATGAAAAATTCAGTATTTTGATCATCAGCGAACCTGAAATTAAATCTGTTTATATAATAAAAAATTAAAGAAATAATTGTTATAATGGGAATTATGGAATTATAATAATAAAAAATTAATACAAACTGTACATTTAACAAAAAAAATTGCACATCATTTAAAGTAAGTTTTCTAAATTCTTTCATGGCTATATTATTGATTTTAACAAGACCAATACTTTTAGCTACACTTAGAAGATTTTTAAATATATCTTTGAAATTCTTTACTCCAGCTATTAGATTGAAAAAGTAAATTGAGATTCCTATTAAAATTGGTAAAAAATAAAAAAATTTATAATCTATTAATATTAAGTAGGTGAGTACAAAAATACTTAAAAAGAAAACTGAAAGACTACAGTAGGCCAATATGATTGTTGATAAAAAGAATAAATAAAAATAGTCATTACTTAACAAGTAAATTGTTAATGGAAATAAAGCCCAACCTAAAGCGTTATAATTTTGATATTTAAAAAATTGCCTAGAAAATTCTGAAGTTAAAATTGATATAATGATTAATAATAATTTATCTAATGAAAATACAGGGTAAAGATAAATAAAAGAAAAAAAAATCCAACATATGCAACTTAAAAATACAGTTAAGCAACCACGATTATTATAAAATTTAATTATCGGAATATTATAAAACCAAAATCTACTATTTTTGTATTTTTTTCCTCCTAAATAATCAGTTGATCCAGACCTACCATATTTAATAATATTATAAATTCTACTTTCATACCAAAAATTAGTATAACTTCTTTCATTATCATAACTTTTATAAAAATAATTCTTTTCTTTGATAAAAAATAAGAAAAAAGAATTTCTAAATATAAAAAAAAAGTTTTTAAGATTCACCCAAAAATTAAAAATTAAATGGTACGGGATCATTTTCAATTTATAAAAAAAAATTTCATCTTTAATCATAATTTAATAATTTTTTTTAAATTGAAATTCTTATATTTATTTCTTAAATCAACTATCAATTTACTTTGAGTAAGTATTTTTTTATAATCAATTTTATCGTGATCTGTAGATATTATTACCAAGTCATATTTATTTAGTTTTATTTTCTTCAAATTAACTGAGTTAATTTTAATTTTGTTTATTCTTGTTATTGGTAATTTTCTGACAAAAGGATCGTAATAATCAATTTTGCAATTAAATACTTCTTTTAAAAGATTCATTATAATAAGTGAGGGAGACTCTCTTAGATCTTCGGTATTTTTCTTGTAAGAAATTCCAATTATAAGAATTTTTTTTAATTTTAATTTTTTTTTTTTTACAAAAAGATTAATTTCATTAACAATCCATTTTGGTACTGATTTATTAATTTTTGCTGACAAATAAACAAATTTTGACGCCATACCTTTTGTTTTAGCAAAATAAGAAAAGTAAAATGGATCAATAGGAATACAATGGCCGCCAACACCTGGTCCTGGATCAAACTTTTTGAAGCCAAATGGTTTTGTTGAGGCTAATTTTAAGACATCATTAACACTGATATTTGCATTTTTACAAATTAGTTTAAGTTCATTAACTAATGCAATATTAACATTTCTATATATGTTTTCAAAAAGTTTAGAAACCTGAGCTGTTTCTATATTTTTTTCTACAACAACTTTTTTCACTATTTTTTTATATAAGGAAATTGTTAACTTCAAACAGCTTTTTGTCTGACCCGAACAAACTTTAGGAATGTTATAAAGGTTAAAATTTTTGTTGCCTGGATCCTCTCTCTCTGGAGAAAAACCTATAAAAAAATTTTTTCCAATTTTTAAATCTTTATTAATTTTTGTTAATAAATATTTTTCTATAACACCAGGGTAAATAGTACTTTCTATTACAAGTAACTGATTTTCTTTAAAAACTTTTTTTAAACTAAAAAAAAAATTATTTATAATTCTTAAATCTGGAGTATTATTTTTATAAATTGGTGTTGGCAGGCAAACTATTATAACGTCACATTTTTTCAAATGACTTACTTTATTTGTAAAAAAATATTTTGATTTTTTTTTTTTTAAAATACTAGTATCTAATTTACCTATAATATTTTTATTCTTTCTTATATTATTTAAATATTTCTTATTTTTATCAAATCCGACTACAAAAAAATTTGATTTTAAAAAATTTAAAAAAAGAGGCAAACCAACATAACCAAGACCAACAATTCCTATTTTGACTTGATTGTTGATAATTTTATTTAATAGTATACTTTGCGTCATTAATTAAAGTATTTTTATCAATTTCATAAACTTTTGAAAGCATGAATTTATTATCAATAATTGGAACAAGACCTCAGATAATAAAATGCCATAGTATTAACAAAGAAATAAAAAAAAATCACAAAAATATTGTGCATGAAATTTTACATACAGGGCAACATTTTGATTATTCAATGTCTCAAAATTTATTCAAAATTTTAAATTTAAAAAAACCAATTAAAAACCTTAAAATATCGTCTTTAGATCACGGTGCAATGACTGGTAAAATGATCTGGAAAATAGAAAATTTTCTTAAAAAAAAAAAATATGATTGCATATTATTATATGGAGACACGAATTCAACATTAGCTGCAGCGATAGCTTGCAAAAAATTAAATATTAAAATAGCTCACATAGAAGCAGGTATAAGAAGTTACAATATGAATATGCCTGAAGAAATAAATAGAGTATTAACAGACAGAGTTTCTGACTTCCTTTTCTGTCCCACAAAATCATCTGTTATTAATTTAAAAAAAGAGGGCATAACAAATAGGGTTTATTTTACGGGAGATGTAATGCTAGATACATATTTAGATTGGAAAAAACATAGCAATACTAAATTAGAAAAAAAACATATTTTTTTTACGTTACATAGACCTTATAACACCGACAATAAGATTCGATTAAAAAAGATTTTAAAAATAGTAGATTCTATTTCAAAAAAAAATAAAACGATATCGTTACTACATCCAAGGACAAAAAAGAATATAAAGAATTTTAGCTTATTAAATAGATATAATAATATTACATTTTCAAAAAGTACTGACTATTATAAAACCCTGGAACTTATTGCAAATGCACAATGTGTAATTACTGATTCTGGAGGTATTCAAAAAGAAGCCTATTTTATGAAAAAACCGTGTTTGACAATAAGATCCGAAACGGAATGGCCAGAAACTATAAAATTTGGATATAACAAATTAATTTTTAATAAACTAGATGAAATAAATGAGATAATTAAATTTAATTATTTCAAAAATAAAAATACTTATCAAAAGTCAATTTTTGGTAATGGAAAATCTTCAAGTAAAATAATAAATATATTAAAAAGATATTTATGATTTTAATAGTACTACCTGTCTATAATGAAGGACAATCGCTAATAAATTTAATAGAAGATATATGTAAAATTAAAAATCAGTTTAAGAGAGATTGTGAAATAATAATTTGTAATGATGGTGGAAAAGACAATCTGGAAATTAATTTAAATAAATTTAATTCAAAAATTAAAATTCATTTACTTAAAAATAAATATAATAGAGGTTTACCGGAAACTATAAGAAATTTATTTGAGTTTTGTTCAATTAATTATTCTCCAGAAGATATAATTGTAAGAATGGATGGAGATAATACTCATGATCCAAAATATATTATTGATATGGTAGATAAAATTCAAGATGGTTATGATGTAGTAATTGCTTCGAGATATACAAAAAATTCTATTAATTCTGATATCCCATACAGAAGAAAAATATTGAGTAATATTTCCAGCTATATTTTTAGAATTTTATTTAGAATAAAGAATGTGAAAGAGTATACCTGTGGATATAGAGCTTATAGAGTTTCGATTATACAGAAAGCTCTTAAAAAATTTGGAAATAATTTCATACAAATCAAGGGATTAGGGTTTTCTTGTACTTTAGAAAAAATTTTAAAATTAAAACTTATTAACGCCAAATTTTCAGAAATCGGTTTCAAATTAAATTACAGTAGAAAAATTGAGAAAAGTAAAATGATTTTTTCTATTACTATACTGGGTTATCTAATTTTAATTATTTTATACCATTGGCCATTTAATGGTTGGAAAAGTAAAAATTAATGTGTGGATTTACAGCTATTTTTCAGAATAAAAAAAAAATATATCTGAAAACCACGAAATAATTAAACAAATGTGTGAGACTATAAATCATAGGGGTCCAGATGATGAAGGATATTTAGATAATAAAATTGGTTATCTTGGACACAAAAGATTAAAAATAATTGATCTTGCAAGAGGCAAACAGCCAATGCAAACCTCTTGCGGAAGATACAACTTAATTTTCAACGGAGAAATATACAATTATTTGGAATTAAAAAAAAATATCTTAATAAATTTAAAATTAATTTTTACTCAAAATCTGATACGGAAGTTTTAATGTATTTACTCTCAAATTATGGCGAAAAAATAATTAAAAAAATTAATGGGATTTTTTCATTTGTATTCATAGATAATTATAAAAAAATATGGATAGCTGCTAGGGATCAATTTGGTTGTAAACCTCTTTATTTCACAAAAATTAATAGTAATGAAATTGCACTATCATCTGAAATTAAATCCTTGCTAAAGCATCCTAAAATCAAAGCAAAAGTAAATAAAGATGCATTGAATCAATATTTATATTTCCATTATATTTTTGGTGAAGAAACGTTATTTTCAAATATATTTAAAATTGAACCTGGTTTCTACTATAAGGGTAAAAATTCTAAAATAATTGAAAAAAAAAAATTTTGGAAAATAAGAAAGGAAAAATCTAAATCTAATTTACTTTACCCTTTATTAAAGAAAAATATTAAGGAACAATTATTAGGTGATGTTAAAATAGGAGCTTCTATTTCGGGAGGTCTAGACTCATCAATCGTTGCCTCAATAGCAAATAAAAATTATAAAAATTTAGAATTATTTACCGGTGATTTCACTGAGAAAAATTTTAGTGAATTTAAATATAGCAAATATTTAGCTTATAATCTTAAAAAAAAACTCAATAGAGTAAAAATTAAAAAAAATGATTTTTTAAGAGAAATAGAAAATATAATTTACATGCTTGACGAACCAGTTGCAGGACCAAGTGCAATACCACAATTTATAATGAACAAATCTGCCTCAAAAAAAGTTAAGGTGTTATTAGGAGGACAAGGTGGAGATGAATTATATGGAGGATATGTGAGATATTTTTTAATTATTAATGACAAAATTTTAAGGTCAATTTATAAATCTAACTCAAATAAAAAAATTGTAATTAATCAGATAGTAAAAAAATATCCAATTCTTGAAAACTATCAGCCATTAATAGATAGTTATTTCAGTAAAAATAAAAAATCAGAAATTGAAGAAAATTATTTCAATATATTAAGTAGAATATCTAATTTTGAGAATATTTTTTTAAAGAAAAATTTATCTTTTAAAAAAAAACTTTTTTTAATCTTTAAGAAAAATTTTAATCAAAATAATTTTAAAAATAAATTAAATAAAATTTTATTCTATGAATTAAGAAATAACTTGCCTGCATTACTTCACATTGAGGATAGAGCTGGAATGTCGTCTTCATTAGAATCAAGAATTCCACTAGTGAGTCCAAATATCATTAATTTCTTATTTAATCTCAATGGAGCACTTAAAATAAACAAAAATAACACCAAAGTTTTATTAAAAAAAATTGGAAAAAAAGAGTTACCTAAAATTATTTATAAAAGAAAAGATAAAATGGGATATCCTGTTCCTTTAAAGCTGTGGATGAACGATAAAAATTTTAAAAAAAAAGTGTTTAATATAATTTTTTACAATAAAAATATTTTAAAAAAATATTTTAATTTTAAAAAATTGAGATTAATTTTAGAAAATAGAAATTATTCAGATAGAGATATTTGGGGAATTATTTGTTTATCTTTATGGTATAAAAAATTTATTTTAGGTTTCAAGGGTTAAAAATATTTTTTAATATTTTCAAATCTATGAGTGTGTAGTTTGGTATATTAATTATATGTTTACTTAAAAATTTAGAATTATGATATTCTTTTTTATTTTTTTTTCTATATCCAGCTAAATAAGGTATAGAATATTGAATTACCTCTCCCACCTCAATGTTAAATTGTTTAAATTTTTGAATAATTTTTTCTTTATTTTTAACAATAACTGGAAAATGTGAGTAAGTATTTTTATTATTGTATTTAGGAATTTTTAAATCTTTGAAATTTTTTAAATAATTAAAATAAATCTTAGAGACATTTTTTTTATTTTTTGAAATTTTATTATATTTTTTCAATTGTGAAATACCTATTGTTGCTTCTAAAGTTCCAAATTTTTTTCGAAAATTTTTTGGAAAGTGAATTTTATTATCTAAATGATATTTGGTAGTTAAATTTTTAAATAAATTTATATTTTTTGTTAAAAAAAAAGTTATTTTATAAAAAAATTTACTAAAAAAAATAAATACCAATATTAAATATAAATATAAGTATATTTTATCAAAAAAGTTTTTTTCATAAAAGTTTCTGTCTCTAAATCTTCGAACTTTGTTGTAAATTTTTTGATCTTTAAAACATGCTATGCCGCCAAAAATTGTTGTTATTGTTTTACTTATATTAAATGAAAAAAGAACAAAATCTCCATATTTTGTAATCTTTTCATTTTTAAAGCCTGAGTCAAAGCTATGACAGCAATCTTGAATTAAAAAAATCTTATTTTTATATTTATATTCTTTTTTTTTAATAATTTGAGTAGCTTTTTTTGCATTCTGAGAAATCCCAAAATTATTTGTAAGAATAACTGCGGCAGTTTTTTTGTTAATATATTTTTCAAGCATACTAGTATCAAAATTAAGAGTTTCTAAATCTACATCTATAAACACAGGTATATTGCCAGAAATCTTAATAGCGTGTGCTACGACTGAACAGGTATAGGCTGGAAGTATTATTTCTTTATTTTTTAAATTCATCGATTTAAAAAATGCCCACAAAGCCGACCTACCATAAGGAAATGCAAGAGAGTATTTAAAATTGAATTTTTTTGAAAATTCTTTTTCAAAATTTTTTGGTCTATATTCTAAAATTAAAGGTTTTATTATCTCAATTAAATCTAAATTTGGTTTAAATCTTGGTATTAAAATCATTTGTGCCAATACCCTTGGCTTGCCATATGTATATGACTAAAATAATTTTTATTAGTAATTAATTCACACCTATCTTTGTTACTTAAATTATCTCTATAACTTATCTTATTGTCGTTTATTTCTAATATTCTTTGATTTTGAATATTAATATAAATATTTCTGTTAATTACTAAATTTACAATTTTTTGCTTAAATTTTTCTCTGAAAAAAGAGAAGTTAAATATTGTTAAAGATAGTAATCTTAATATTAAAAATTCATATAAATTAATGTTTCTATAATTTATTTTTTTAAAACTACTAGTAACTATAATTTTATTTTTATTTTTATATAAAATATTTTTTTCATCAAACTTTTGTGTGCTATAAAAATTTTTTTTGTATTTAATCAATACTCCATAATTTTTTATAATTTTTTTTCCTTTAAAATAATAAAACAAACCTCCCTTTTTAAAATTTATAATAAGGTAAAAATTTTTATTAGACTTAATTATTAATCCACTTTTATAAAATATTTCATTTTTATTTGAAATTTTTCTTTTTAATTTTTTTGATTTATTTAAATTAATTAATGCGAGACAGTAAGAATTAAACATAGGCACCAAATTATTATCATCCATTGATAATATTGTAGAATGTTTTCCTTCTTTTATACTCTGCTTAATTAAGTCTGAAAAAATTTTTGCATTTTGACTTAATTTGGAAAAAATTTCTATTCCTCCTGGAAATATAAAATTAGTATTTCTTGATCCATATTGGCCTCCAAAAGATAAGTCGGGATGTATAAAATTAGATAAAAATTTCACTGATTTATTTATTCTTTTATTAATGTTTTTATCTTTTATAATTGAATTAATTTGAATTAAGTTATTTAAATTTAAAGTTTCGTAACCAGGATCAAATCCATCATACTCATAAAACCAACCCTCCGTAGACTGATTCTTTTTAATTAGATTAATTTTCTTTTTAAAAAAATCTCTTGTATTTTTATCTTTTTTAATTTTACTCCACCTAAGAATAGCTAGAGCAGCTGATGATTGATGATTGGTTATTTTTCCGTGTGTTTCTTTCTCGTTAATTAAAAACCAAACAATTGGCTCAATGGTGTCTACCCAGTCCTTATATTCATCTTTTGTTAAATATTTATTAATGTTATTTAGCGCTCCTAAATAAGTCTCTGCTACAAGCGCATAAACACAATATGAATATTCTTTTGGAAATGCCTCAGATAACCCTTGATTTAATTTCAAAATATTTTTTAATCCTCTAAACAGAATTTTTATATGAGTTAAAAAAACTAATTTTTCTTTTTTTGAAAAAAATTTAGATCTTACTAAACAAGATAATCCAAATACTTGGCATTGAAAAGTGGAATTACTGAAATCAGTTGTGCCCCAAGCCCAACGTAATCTATCACCAATACCATAACTTTGGTTAACAATATTTCTATTAGTAAAACTCAAAATTCGTGGCAAGACTTGCTTTATTTTTTCTAGATATACGTTCATATACTTCTTAACTATTTTTAATATATTTTATTAAATATTTATAACCCTCTCTCCAACCATATTCTTTTCCCAAAGTATGAGGATGCCAATTTATTGAAGCAACTCCACCAACAAATTTGACTTCATCAATTATTTTTTTTATTTTTAATCTAATGTTTTTCTCGTCATTTAATTCATAATCATACAAATGAGAATCCATTAAAATCATTGGAATAGAATATAAACCTATTCTTTTCAATTTATAGTCTAATGGTTTAAAACTTATACAACTTGAGTTTCTAAATCCCATGCTATCATTAAATCCCAATGTAAAATCAAACATAAAACCAGATTTATATTGAGCCTTCCAAGTATTTTTAAAAGAAAAATTAAACCAATGCTGTCTGCAGCATTTTGCTTTTATGTTGAATATTTTATCTAGTAAACTCTTTTCTACTTTCATTAGTTTACTATTTTCAGAAGCTTGAAAGGATTGATGTAATCCTATTTTGTGTCTTAAAGATATTTCTTTAATTTTTTTTTTGGTAGCATTATTTTTAATTGAATAAGTAGGGTTTAAAAAATTATGAAATATATTACTTGGAGAAGTATTTGAATATATAAAGTAAATAGGTGTAAGACCTAATTTTTTATTTTTTTCTAAAGTATATTTTATATTGTTTGTGGTATCATTTGAGTTTATTAAATAAAAAATCTTTTTTAAAAACTTAAAGGAGTCATTTAATTTAAAATAAATTAGCGACTTAAAAATATTGAATAAATTAAATATTGATTGTTTAATGATATTATTTAAAGTTTTTTTAATAATATCAATATCATGTGTCAAAATAATTTTACCAGGGGGTTTTTCTCCAAAAAGTTTTGCTGCAGTTTTTTTTTCTTTGTTTGCCACTATTTCTCGCAATAAAAGAGCATAACGATTAGCCCAGGCGTAAGAAAAAAAAGTTTTATCAATATTTTTTAATTTGTTAGAATAAGAAAAAATCTTATCATTTTTTTCTTCATATTCTTTTTCAAATAAATTATTAACTAAAAAAAAAATTATATTAGCCCAATCTAAATTTTCAATACTTTCAGATGATGCAAAAGAATTTGGTATTATGATTTTATTATTAATTCCTAAATTTTTATATCTATTGAGTTTAATTTTTTTAGATTTAAGTTTAATATTTTTAAGTTTTGTTTCTTTATAATTTTTTCTTAAAAAATTGGTTATTAATTTTTTATTTTTGGGCCAATATATTGAAAAGTTTTCAATAACATTGTTTATTATTAAGTTTTCAAGTTTTTTGTTTGCCATTTATATATTTAAAATCATTATATCTATAAAATAAACTTATATATTTTTTATGAAAAAAATACTTATTCTAATTGGAGATGACAAATTTTGTAATAAAAATTTCAATAAATTAATTAAATTCAAAAATACTGATATTTTAAAAGATAAATCATTTAATTTAAAAAAACTATTTAAAATTTTAATTTTTAAAAAATCATTAACTATCACCGAGTTTTTATTAATAGCTTTAAATGAATTTTTCTATAAAAAAAATAAAAAATTAAAGCAAATTAAATTTATTCAAAATAATGATGGGTTAAGTAGATTTTATTACAAAGGTAACTATAAGTTTTTAATTTTATTTCGTAGTCCACTAATTATTAATTTAAAAAAATTTAAAAAAAATGAAAAAATATATAATGTGCATCATGCATCTTTAGAATATAAAGGATTAGGAGCTATTTATAAAATTCTAAAAGATAAAAAATTAAATCAGTATGCAAGAATACATATCGTTGAAAAAAAAATTGATTACGGAAAAGATATTATGATAAAAAAATATAAATTAAATTCAAAAAATTCTTATTATCAAAATAAATTAATAGCTAATGAGGCATCATTAAAATTGCTTATTAAATTCTTGAAAAAAAATGCTTAAGAGTTTTCTTCCAAACTTTATTAATAAAAGATTATTTGGTGATAGACTTAGATACGGTTTGAAAATAAAAAAATCTGACAAAGATTGGATAAAATGGCAAAAAAACTATGAGTTGTTTCATTTTAAAACACAAAAAAAAGGTATTGGAAAATTTGTTAATGATCAAGGTTACAAAATAATTAAAGAAATTAATTTAAATAACAAAGTTATTTTAGAAGTTGGGCCAGGATTTATTTCTCATAAAAAATATTGGAAAGGTAAGCCAAAAAAATATATTTTATGTGATATTGATAAAAAAGCTCTAAGTTCTTCCAAAAAAAAATTGGAAAAATTTCAAAAAGATTACATCTGAAAAGATTTGACATGATTCCAATCAAAAAAAATACGGTTGATATTATACTTTCTTTTTATTCATTGGAGCATTTGTACAATTTAGATAAAAATTTAGTAAACTATAAAAAAATTTTAAAACAAAACGGAATAATCGTGGGGGCTTTACCCTGTGAAGGTGGTTTTTTATATGGTATTGGTAGATTTTTTACTTCACGTAGGTTTATACATAAAAAAAAACTTTTTAATTATGATAAGATTATCTGTTGGGAGCACCCAAATTTTATTGATGAAGTGTTTTATAAATTCAATAAAAACAAATTAAAAGTCCTTAAAAAAGTTTATTTTCCCTTCAATTTTCTGAGATTATTTGATTTAAATCTTAATGTATCTTTTATTCTTCACAAATAATTTATTCAGTAAATAATTCATATAATATTTTTTTATCCACTTTTTTAATTTCATAGTCAAAAATCAATTCAACTAACAATATACTTTTTAAATTATCTATTAGAAAATCTTTATAATCATTTGGGTTGTTTTTTGAGAGATTGTGAGCAGGATAAGAAAATTTACCAAATAATTTTTGATTTGGAAATTTACCTTCAATTAAATTATCATTATTTTTTATATAATTTTCTAATAAAAAATCTAAATACAGAGGGTGTACCTCTTTTTCTTTGTACCCTGCTTTTATTTTATTAGCATAAAATGCTTTTTTAAACCTGTTACGCTGAGTAACAGGTTGTAAAAGGATATGATTATATTCAATTATTTTATCATCATGATTTTTTAGATAAACTTCTACCTCTTTTGTTGTTTTTTGTGCTTTCCATGTCCATCCAGCTATTCCATTATGAAAAGGCGCTATATAAGCACCTGGAAATATTAGAAAAACAAATATGAATATAATAGTAAATATAGAATATTTTTTTAATTTTAATTCATTTTTTTTTAGAGAAATAAAAAGCATATAACAAATTGGAAGGTTTAGTATAAAAAACATTGTTCTTTTAATAATAATTTCCTGTCCAATTAAGTGAATAAATAAGTAAACTATTAAGTAATACATAACCATATTTTTTAAATTAAAATCTTTAAAAAAATCAAATATTAATTTATTTAACTTATGATTAATTAATAAGATTAATAAAATTAATGATAATAAAAATAAGTAAATTACATACAGTTTAATTTTAAAAAAATATCCAAATAATAGAATTGTTAAAATCAACAAAAAGATAGATACTCTAAAGATTATAGATAAACTATCATTATACTGATTTTTAGAGTATATGTTTATAATTGATTTAAATTGAGAGAATAAAAAAATATATCTAAAAAAAACAAGAATATTATAAAATAATGAATTAAAATAAGAATTTTTGTTTAAATCTAAAGTTAAATTATCTAAATTTACTAAACTTTTATTTAAAATTGAAAATCCTTTTGATCCAAAATAATATTTGTCATTGTACTCAACAACAAAACCATTATTAACATTCATGTTACTCTCTTTAAATTTTTGTGATAAATCGGGATTTTCTCTAAGAGAGACAATTTCTATATTTTTAAATTTCGATTTAAGCTTAATATAAATTGCATACTTGGTGCAAAAAAAACAATCTCCATCATAATAAACTTTTACAGTTTTATTTTCTAACATTTGTCCCTTTAAAGTAAGGTATAATTAAAAACCATGAAAAAAGATAACCAAGAAAAGATATTCCTACTCCAAAAGTCATAAAATGAAATAAAGAATAAAATATTGCAAAATAAATAATTTTATTTCTTTGAAAAAATATTATTGGTACTATTACATGTGATAAATAAACTAAAGCAGGAAATAAATTAAAAATATAATCTATATCATTAAATAAAATAATATTGTTAAAAATTTCAGGAACATGACCTGATATAAATTTATTATTAAATATTTGTGAGGTTATTCCCCAATAAAGATCATATTGAAACCATTGAAAAATATTTAAATCAATAAGTTTTCTTAAACCTGAACCAAAATAATAAACAATAAAAACACAGATTAATAAAGAGTGGATTTTACCGTAATGCAAATTAGTTTCTTTAATTTTACTAATATTAAAAAAAGTTATTTCAGATTTGAAAAAACAAAAAACTAATAAAATACCAAAATATATTGATATAGAGTCTATTTCTTGACCTTGAAAAATCATATATGAAAATTGATAAACTAATAAAAAGTATAGAATTGTATTTATAAATCTAAAATTAAATCCAAAAATTAATACAAAAAATAAAAAAATATTTGTAATATATTTTAAAATTAAAAAAAATTTATCAGAAACTGGATAACTAAAAAACCAGTGAATCCAATGGAAAGAAACTAAATCTTGTAGAAACTTAAAACCAGATACTTTGATATAATTATGTACTTTATAAATTTCAATAGGATAATATGGTTCAAACCCATATGAGAAAAAAGAGAAATCTCTTGAATTAAACTTCCATAAAAAAAATAAAATTACTATTGTTTGAGCAATTAATATATTAAAACCACTAGATGTTTTTGTAAAATTATTAAAAACTTTAACAGTAATTTTATCAATAACATTATTCATAGTTTTAAATTATATAATATTAAATAAATATAGAAAAATATAAATAGTAATTATGTATGATCACTGGAAGGAAAATTCAAAATCAATACCAAAACAAAAATTAATTGTAGCTAAAAGATTTTTAAAAAATTTCAAAGATTTTTCCCATAAAAAAAATTTAAATATTCTAGATATTGGTTGTGGGAATGGAGTGCATTTAATTGTTTTAAATTCTTTAAATAAAAGAAATAATTTATATGGAGTCGACAAATCCAGAAATTTAATTAAATTTTATGATGAAGAATTTAAAATTAATGTCAAATTTAGTTTAGGCAATTGCTCGAGATTACCTTATTCAAATAATTCAATTGATATGATAATTTGTTATGGAGTTTTACCTTACATAAAAAAACCAAAAAAAGTTTTTGATGAAATAAATAGAGTTCTTAAGTCACATGGTGAAGTTTTAATATGGACTCCACCTAAACCTAAACAAAAAAGTTTATTCTTACTCAAATCTACTCAATACTTATCAAAATATGCTTGGTTAGGAAATATTTTAGCTAACCTTATTGTGCCTTTTTTATTTGTTATTAAATCAGACTCAAATATTAATTTATTCAATTCTAAATGGTCGGACTGTCTTGAGATTATAAAAGTAAATACAATGGAAAAAACATATTTTTATAATAAAAATTATTATGATAATTTATTAAAAAATTATAAAAGCTTAAAAAAATTAAAAATTAAATATTATAAAGATATAAGTTATTATTTAAGAAAAATCTAAAGATGGATAAATCTATTGCGACAAAAATTGTAGAAAAATTTGGTTTTACTGTTGAACCATCTCATTACACTAAAAACTTATTTTTTTTTATAAACTGGTTTTTTAAAGATTATAAAAATACCTTCTTATATGTTATATCGAAAAATAATTGGTTTTTTGGGGGAACGATTAACATACAATTTGTGAGACCATTTTTAAATAAACTTAGGGGAGTTAAGATTGGAAAAAAAGTTTCAGTTGGTGACGATGCCTGTATTGGACTAACATATCCTGAATTAATTGAAATAGGTGATAATTGTAGAATTTCAAATAGTGTAAAAATAATTGAACATGGAAGAAATTTAAAATCTTTTACAAAAGGTTCTTCTATTTTGGATCAAAAGATTGTTAGTAAAAAAATAATAATTGAAGCTGATTGTCATATTGGTGTTGGAAGTATTATTTTGCCTGGAGTCACTATTGGAAAAGGATCTGTAATTGGTGCAGGTAGTGTTGTTAGAGAGTCTGTGGAACCTTATTCTTTAGTGTTAGGAAATCCAGGAAAAGTTGTAAAAAAATTCGATTAAAAAATTAAATAAAATTTTTTTTTATATCAAATTTTTTCCAAAAAGCTTTGATTTCACTTTTTTTCAAATTTTCAAGTCTTTGGAGACAAATATAGAGTTTCTTAATAATTGAGTTTCTTATTTTAAAATATTTTATTAATTCTGTCATAATACCATAAGAAAATTCAAACTCGCTTTTTTGTTTATTTATAAAATCATAGTGCATTGAACTTTTGTGACTACCAACCTTTGCTACTTTTTTCATTCTTTTTTCAATGTTCATCAATGATTTAATTTTAAGTTTTTCTCTTATTTTATCTGCTTCCAAAAAAAGTTTTCTTAATAATTTTTTATAATGTTTATCTTTATATAACTGAATAAAAGTCTTGTTGGATATTGTACTTAATCCGTGTGACCCTATAACCCCAATTAATTTGCCCCATAAAAACGGTTCTATCTCATTTGTTAAATTGAAACTAATTAATTTTGGATTAAAAATTTTTGAAAATAATTTTTTTTTTTTATTTATGGAGACATTTTTAGAGCCAATAAACAATTTTTGCTCATAAACCACTTTACTAACATTATAATTTTTTTTTTTGATCGCTGCATTAACTATACAATGTATAGTTTTTTTGTTTTTAAAGAAATTATAAACTGCATTAATTTCGTCATTTCTTTTAAAATTTCTTAAAATAAAATTAAAAACTTTTGTATTTAAATAATAATATGGAACGTCATTTTGGGTAAAAATAAACAAGGTTTTTTTGTTTGAAATTTTTTTTAATATTGGAAGAGCATTAAAAATATCATTGGATTTGAGACATAGGAAAATAATGTCCTTTTTTGAAAAATTACTTTCATCTAGAATTTTCAATTTTTTTATTTTTACTGGGATTTTATTTGCGTTAATCAATGAATTATTTTTAACTGAAATTTCTGTATCAAATTTTTTATCAGAAATAGAAATGTTTATTTTTGATTTATTAAGTTTTGAATAAATATATTTACCTACAGAACCGAAACCATAAATACACAAACTTTCCATTACTCAAAATCTTAAACACATATTAATCGATTTTATATTCAATATTTATATACAATTTTTTTCATTAAATATTTTACTTTTAACCTATAAACGAGGACCCTAAATCTATTTTGTAAGGGTTATATGGAGAAATATTTTTTTTACAAATCTTGTGATCTGGTGAATTATATCAAATTACCTCTAAAAATAATATAATCATAATTAAATATACCCAGTATAGAAACATACTTATAAAAAAATTTTTTTCAGTGCATAAATCAAGCCAATTGAGCTATTAGTACTGGTCAGCTGCACGCATTACTGCGCTTCCACATCCAGCCTATCAACG
>MDSZ01076711.1_pt1 | contig 25101 bp, 10 predicted proteins | sample 811201 | NCBI WGS metagenome assembly MDSZ01 (sample SAMN05326647, study PRJNA326480) | marine metagenome | isolation source: seawater | place: Indian Ocean: North | collected 2010
AAGAAGAGAGAGATTTGGAATGTCGTCGTCGTCAGGAGTCTGCGTGACGGCGAATTTGACGACGGGTCATTCTTTTGGGTCTCTCTTTTTTGTTTGTTTGTTTTTTCACTCTCTTTGGTTTTTTGAGACGAGTCCAAAAAAGGAGTCCAAAAAAGGGCGAGAGACAAGAGAGAGAGAGAGAGAGAAGTCTCTTTTTTGTCTCTCTCTTTTTCGGAAGAAGAAGAAGAAGAAGAAGAAGAAGAAAAATGTGTGGTGTTGTTGTTCCCTCTCTTCTTCTGTTTCGTTCGTAATGAAAAAAGAAAAAAGAAGAACACGAAAATTATCGAGAGACTTTTACGCGCGTAAACCAAAACCCGCGTGGGACACTCGTCCGTCTCTTCCTCGTCCAAGGACTCGTCGTCTCTTTTCAGGACCAAGGAAAAAGAAGGAAATCCCTTTACTAAAAGGGGCGCAACGCTTGTGCGCTTTTCGCGACGACGAACGCGTTCGGGGAAGGACGCGTTCGGGGAAGGAACGCGTGCACCGCGGAAGGCGAGGACGGGAACGCGGGGGCGTGGGTCGGAAAAGCGCGCGCGCGAGCGAGGACGATTACGCGGGGGCGGGGAAAAAAGGAAAAAGTTTCTCTTCGATTTGGGAGAGATTTTCAAAGAGAGACTTTGAGACAAGAGGAGAAAACAAAGCCTGACGACGACGACGACGACGACGACCCAAAAGGGAGGAAGAGGAGAGGACAAAAAAGGAGAAAAGAGAGAAGGACGCATGGCGTCCAAAGGGACCGACGCGACGCGAAAAGGCGGGCAATGGCGGACGTGGCAAAGCGACGAGGATATTCCCCAACGGAAAATCTTGATTCAACACATGTGAGTGCGCGTCGAGCGTCTCCGCGCGCGCGTTTACGCGGGCGGTGGATTTTTGTTTTTTGCTTTTTTGTGGTTTGCGATGATTTGAAAGGCGAGAGCCCGGATCGCCAACGAGTCTCGGCGGTTTCAAATATTTACGCGCGCGCGTTTTAATCCCATCGTCTGAGATGGAAAACATAAACTGACGACACGAATCCTTTCTTTACCCAAAATAGCTTACGTTTGTTTCAACAGCGCAAACCGTCCGTGACGAAAGAATGGCAACAGAAGCTTCCGGACTTTGTGTTGCGTCTCGAAGAGGCCGTGTATCGGGGCGCGCGAACGAAGGAGGAGTATTGCGATAAAGATACCTTAGAGGCGAGATTACAGGCAGTGGCGAGGATTATGGTGACGAGACCAGGTGTGAAAGCTGCGCAGATGCAACAACAACAACAACAACAACAACAACAACAACAACAACAACAACAAGCACAGGCGCAAGCGCAAGCGCAAGCGCAAGCGCAACAACAGCAACAGATGATGAACGGCGGCCAACCAAACTCGGTGATGATTGGAAGCGCGAATGGTATGGGAATGAACGGAGCGGTGCCGCCTGGAGCGATGATTGGAAGCGGTGGAATGCCGCCACCGGGCCAGATGGTTCCCATCAATGGGGGTGGGAACGTTTTAGCAAATGGACAGCGATTAATTAGAGGTCAAGCAGCGGGGTCGCCGGGCGTGAACAACGCGCCGATGCAAATGCTCGGACCAAACGGGGTTCCGTTAAGCGCGGCGCAAGTTGCACAGTTTAACCAAGGGACTACAGCTAGTAATAAACCGATGACTGCGGCAGAGAAGAAAGCGCAAGTGGCGAGAGCGAAAGCGATTGCCGCGGCGAGCAAACAGCAACAAGCGGCGGCTGGCGGAAAGAAGAAGAAAGAAACGAAAGCACAAGCCGCAGCTCGAATGGCGGCAGAGCAACAAGCGCAACAGCAAGCGCAACAGCAGAATAACGTTCGTCCGGGAGCATCCGCGCCACCCGGTTCTACAGATGAGCAAATTAAGAAAGCGTACATTGTCAAGCAACAAAGGTGGTTGCTCTTCCTTCGTCACGCATCAAAATGTCAAGCGGCTGAAGGCAAATGTCCGTATACGCCGCACTGCCACGTAGCGAAGCATTTGTGGGAGCACGTGCTAAAGTGCACGTTGCCGACGTGCACGTATCCGAGATGTTTAGCATCCAGAGAGTTGTTAAAGCACCACCAAAATTGCAAAGATCCGCGCTGTCCGGTGTGCGGCCCGGTTCGATCGGCGATGCTAAAACAACGTCAACAGCAACAAGCTATGCTCGCGCAACAACAGGCTGCGGCGGCGGCGCAAGGCGGTGGAAAGAAGCGAAAGCTGACAAAAGCTGAACAGGCAGCGGCTGCCAAGGCGGCGCAAGCGCAGTTTGATTTGATGCCTCCGCCTTTGATGGTGAAAGGGACCGGGAATGCCGATAGGAAACCGGGAGGCGAAGGCACGTCATTGATGGAGTGTTTCTCGCCCGAGGAGATTCGAACGCACCTGGCGTCGTTACGATTGACGGAAGGGAAAGAAAAGATTCCTGGGGTTGTGGCGCCAATGTCCGCGCGAAGACGCGACGCAGAAGCGGACAAAATCATTGCCAACGCCACGGATTCTTCTTGTCGCGCATGCGGCGTCGAACGGCTAACGTTTGAGCCACCGCCGATGTATTGCTACTCGTGCGTCGGAAGAATTAAGAGAGGTCAAGTATACTACACGATGCCGAATATTCCCGGAGGCGAGATGCGTAAAGACACGTGGTGTAACCCGTGTTACAACGCCATCCAAGGCCACATCGATATTGAAGGCCAACGCTTTCCGAAGAACTCTTTGATTAAGAAGAAGAATGACGACGATTTAGAAGAGCCATGGGTTCAATGCGATTTCTGCAACAACTGGTATCACCAAATTTGCGTCATGTTCAACGGGCGAAAGAACACGGACGGTGAAGCGCATTTCACGTGCCCGACGTGTATTTTATCACAAATCGAAAAGCAAGAGCGAAAGATAACGACCGAACGTCCCAACTCCATGCAACCAGCTAAGACATTGACGAAAACGGTTTTAAGTGACTTTTTGGAGAAGCGCGTCATGGATAAGTTGGCGGAAGAACGCGTCGCGCGAGCGAAACATCTCGGGATCCCAGTAGAAACTGTGCCAACCGCGGAAGACTTAACAATCCGAGTCGTTTCGCAAACCGACAAAAAATGCGATACGAAAACGCAATTCTTGGAGGCATTCAAGAAGGACGGTTTCCCGGAAGAATTTTTGTACAAGAACAGAGTAATTTTGCTCTTTCAAAAAATAGAAGGCGTGGACGTGTGTTTGATGGCAATTTACGTCCAAGAGTATGGTGAGGATTGTCCAAACCCGAACAAACGACGCATTTACTTGTCTTATTTGGACTCGGTGAAATATTTCCGCCCTGAAGGTATCGTCGCGAGTATAGGCGAACCGATGGCGCTGAGAACGTTTGTGTACCACCAAATTTTGATTGGCTATCTCGATTATGCCAAGCAAAGGGGTTTCACTTCTTGTTTTATTTGGGCGTGTCCACCGTTCCAAGGCGACGATTACATCTTGTATTGCCACCCGAAAGTTCAAAAAGTCCCGAAGAGCGACAAGTTGCGTGAATGGTACATGAAGATGCTTCGTGGGGCTGCTAAGGAAGACATCATACACTCCGTGACGAACATTTACGATGAATACAACTTAGGTGGCTCTTTGCAAGAAGTTCGATCGGCGAAAGATTACCCGTACTTTGACGGCGATTACTTCCCGGGCGTCGCCGAAGAGTGGATCCCAGGCATTATTGCCGAACAAGAGGAGCAAAAGAAGCAAATGAAGACGCTCGCGACGGGCACGAAAGTTAACGCGCGCAAAGCGGCGAAATCGCAAAGCAAAAAAGTCTACTCGGCATCTATAGACGGTGATTTAGATTCCGAGTTGATGAAGAAACTTGGAGTGACGATTTCCGCCATGCGTAACGACTTCATCTTGGCACATTTGGCGCCAAAATGTACAAGCTGCCGCAAAACCGTCGCGGACGAAAACTTGTACGTTCCGAAGGAGGTAAACCCGAAGGCCGCTCCATTGCGTTTGTGCGAGGAGTGCCAGTCGATCGACTCTGCCTTGCCAAAAGAGGAGAAGAAATTCTTGAACAGAGGCGAATTGGTATGCCAGAAATGCCCGCCGTTACCGGCAGTGAAGGACGAGAAAGTCAAAGAGGAGGAAGACAAAGCCATGCAATCAGAGTTTTTCGACACGCGACAAGCGTTCCTTTCGTTGTGTCAAGGGAACCACTTCCAATTCGATTCGTTGCGTCGGGCGAAGCACACGACGATGATGGTTTTATACCACCTGAACAATCCGTCCGAACCAGCTTTCGTGGCCAGCTGTAACGTTTGCTCGCGCGAGCTCGAAGCCGGTGCCGGCTATAGATGCACCGTGTGCGCCGACTTTGACATTTGCGAAGAGTGCCGCGTCCGCGTCGGTCATAAACACCCGCTCCAACGCCAAGGCCGAGGCCGAGGCGAAAGGCAACAAATGACCGACTCTGAACGTCAAGCCAGACAACAACAAATCGAAAGAACTATGGCCTTACTGGTCCACGCTTCTTCGTGCAGGAACGCCAAGTGCGATAACCCGAACTGCACCAAAGTGAAACAACTCTTCCAACACGCCATGAAGTGTCAAACCAAAGCCGCCGGTGGGTGCCACTTGTGTCGAAAGATCTGGACTTTGTTACAAGTCCATTCGAAAGGCTGCGTCGCGCACGATTGTCCGGTACCTCGATGCGCGGACTTGAAAGCGTACAGAAGACGCGCGCAAGAGCAAGTGGAAGAGAGACGAAGAAAACAGTACAGAAAGTATTTGGCTGGGAACTGACGTTTCTCGGGGAAACCGCGAAGAACTTGCAAAGAACAAGAAACAACCACTTAAAAGAAAATCAACCATCGAAAAAGTATTACCCGTAGCAGAGAAAATGAGTTTAGAATCAAAACATTTAGCCCACGTTGAAACATAATTGTAAAAGAATACCCTCATTCGATCCACGCGACGATCGTCGCGCCTTTGGTGCGATGTGCCTCTTTTTGCCTTTTCGTTCGAATTTTCTGTCCTGTGTCTTCACTTTTTTTAACGACTTTCTGCCCTAAAATGATTCGTTTAACGCCCGGATGGAAACCGGGTGACGACGACGTGTACGAAGAAGAAGAAGAAGAAGAAGAAACGGAAGACGAGGAGGAGGAGGAAGAGGAGGAGGAGACGAACGACCGTGCGAGCAAACCGTCGTCGTACGAAGAAATCGCGGAAAAAAAGCGTCAACTTTTCGTTCGAAGAAATGAAGAAATTCAACGCAAAACCGCGTTACAAAACGCGTCGTCGATGTCGTACTCCGCGCACGATCTGTTGAAAAGCATGGACGAGGACGAGGCTGGGATGACGGACGAGGCGAAGGCGTTTTTAAGCATGAAACCGTTGACGACGGTGGACAGACAGAAGAATAAAGTGTTCGTTCCAGGAATGAAGAAGACGAGAATCTCGAGGAAGATGCGAGTGAGCGCCGAGGCGGAGAAAATTTTAGGATTAGCAAACATGTTGTACGTGCAGAATTTCGTGGAAGAAGCAATTGAGAAATGCCACGAGTGCATTACAGTGGCACCGCACGATGCAAGTCCATATCATACGCTAGGTTTGATTTATGAAGAGAAAGGCGACATGGCGAAGGCGATGGATTTTTACTCGATTGCCGCGCACGTGAGCAAGACAGATGTAGCTTTATGGTTGAGGATTGCGGATATGGCGTTGACTTTAGAGAATAGAAGGCACGCAATATATTGCTTAAGCAGAGCGGAAAAAGGGTCCGACGGGATTTTAGACGACGCGGAAAGGAATTTGTTGAGGTTAAACTGCGCGGATTTATTTGAGGAGTTTGGAGAGAAGAAAAAGGCGATTATGCAGTACGAACAGATTATAGAAACGTTGGGGTCGAAAGATGCCATGATAGATGCATACGAGGTGCACATTAAGTGCATGGATTTGTGCATGGAGTGTAACTTAAAGCCGCTCGCAGCAAAACTTTTTGGCGGATACGCGAGGAAGAATGCGGCGAGAGTGGACTTGAATGCGATGTTATTCTTGATCAATTTAGTGAGCGAGTTAGATTGGTGGGAGAAAGTTGTCGAGTACGTGGAATTATGTCGACGAGTTTGGGAAGAAAAAGGACATCCGTCGTACGAGGCGATGAAAACTTTCCCGCTGAATTGCGAGGCGATGAAAGCAAGAGCATTAGTCATGCTTTCGGGCATCTACAAGCAACACAAAACGGATGAAGACGCGATTAGATATGAAAAGAACTGCGAGGGGAAGTTGAGGGTAGGGATGATGTGTACGGATGTAATTATGGAAGCTATTAAAAGTGCAGCGATTCGAATAGACAAAGGGGAGAAGAACATGTTTCCTTTTCCGGATTTGAGTTCAGAAAATTTAATTCGATTGGCGCACGCTTATCGAGAACACGCCAACAAGCAACACAAAGCCATGGAGCTGTACAAAACTCTCATTATATACGACGAAACGCATGATACTGCGGATATATGGGAAAATATGGCCGAGTGTGCGCGAAGAGCGCGAGGTGTGGAAGGTGCGAAACAAGTCTACGAAGAGATTTGCAACACGAGGAAACACAGCTCGGCGGCGAGAGTGCAATTGACAGAGATTCTCTTGTACGAGTTAAAAGAGGAAGAGAAGGCGCGAGAAATATTGCCATCTTTGGAAGAACTGGTAAACGATCGCGCGCCTGATGACATCATGTCTCGAGCTGCGGAGTTACGACGGACGTTACAGGACGAGAATGACTTTGTAAAAGATTCGTTACCGACTGTCCAACAAATGTTGGACGAAGCATTGGACGCGAAGATGCAAATGCAAAAGTTACGAGCGGACGCGAAGCACTTGCAAAACACAGAAGACGTTAGAAAGGAAGCATATTTGAAGAAAATGGGAAGTAAATATGAACAGATAAAGAAGCAAAAGATTGGATACCGCGGTCGGAAAGGTGGCGGTAGGAAGGAAGAGATCGTCCCATTGTCAAACAGCGCATTCAGAGGATTTGAAAACAGACGTCTCGAAAGAAATCGCGCGGCGGATAAAAAAAACTTGTCGAAGGAAGAGGTTGAGGAAATTGAAAGAGAAATACGAGGCGAAGAGGCGAATACTGTGGAAGAAGATGCAGCGAAACACGAACAACATAAACGACAAAACGAGGAGACAGATAATAATGACGAAGAAGAAGAGAGAGAAAAAGATAAAGCCGAGCGATTGCAACGCGAGGGAGAATCGAAAGAATGTGAGGCAGAAATTAAGAAAATAACGGACGAAATTGAAGTCTTAAACAAGCACAGAGAATCTTCGTCCAGTTTCAGCCACCCGACTCACTTCGTGATGATTTTGCAAGTCATACACGCGCTTCTCTTGGACGGTGCTTTGAAGGAAGCGCGTTCGATATTGGACAAAATCGTTAGTTTGTCTTTTCCTCGAGGTTTGTCCAAAGAACAAACCATGGCGGTTCGTTATTTACGAACGAAACTCTCGCAGTTAGAAGGTAACGCTGTTTCCATGGCTGAACAAGCTAACAAAGCAGTCACCGCGTATCCGGACATTCTCGAAATGTGGACTGTTGTCTTGCGCGACGGGTGTCGGAATACGACCAATGCGAAGAAAGTTTTAGCTACCGCGAAAAGAGCGGTGAAAGCGTTCACGTTTCCCGGAAACGAATTCGACACGACCAATTCTGGAATTACTGTGAATGAGAAAGTTCCAGCCTTGTTGGCGTCCGGATACATTCACGGCTGGAACGACCAGTGGGCGGTTGCAAACATGCACTCGAGAGAGGCCTTGCGTTTGGCACCGAACGAACCAAACGTGCGTTTAGGCATCACGTGCTCACAAATTCATGGCGCGGTACAAACACACTTAGGCGTAGATGATTCTGAAAAGAATGCGAGAGTTTTACGTGCGATTTGCCAATTGAACACGATGGCCAAACAAAGAAACGACGTGTCGCCTATGGAGGCAACCTACAACGCCGCGAGAGCTTTGCACCAAGTCAATTTGATGTTTTTGGCGCAGCCTTTGTACGAGAAGTGTTTGGAAATTAAGGACGAGTGGGCGAAAGCGAACAAAGAATTTGCCAAAAACGCAGATTTAAGTGGCGAAGCGGCGTACAACTTGAGTTTGATATATAGAGCGTCCGGATGCGACGACTTGGCGCGAGCCGTATTGAAGAAATACAGTTCGTTTAGATAATAAAATAAATACGACTGCGTATATAACAACAAAACAATTACATTGGTAAAGTAATCTTCATTAGAACTTAAACAAACCTTTCATGCGCTTCATCAAGCGTTGACTGACGTTCGCGTCCGCCATGATCTTCTCGTCCTCGTAGTCTCTCAGTTTCATCTTCAACCGGATGATTTCGTTTTGTAACTCGCCTATTCTTTTCGCTTGCGACTCGATCAACGCGTTCTGCGCGTCGTATAAGCTCGATTCCGCTTGCGATTTGCTACCCCTTCGACTACCGTTGCCACCACTCTTCTTTGCCGCCGCCACCAACGGATTCTCGTTGAAAATGTCCCCGATTAACTCATCCAAATCCTCTTCAACGTCCTCCTCCTCTTCACCCTTCAACGCTTGAGGCATCATGCTCCCAAACATGTTCAAGTTACTCTTCGGCGGCACGCCCGGACTGGCCAGCCGTTCCGCTCTCGGTGACGTCAAATTCTTGATTGGCCGTTCTGGTCTCGATTTTCGCCTTCTTTCCGCCATGATATATTGCGTTGAGTTCTGTGGCGCTTTCGGCACGGCCATTTTCTTTGTTGCCACTTTTCTCGCCGGTGTGCTCCTCCCTCTCTTCGCCGGAGTCTTCTTCTTTGAAGACGGCGCTGCCGGTTTCTTCGTCGTCGCAGTCTTTTTCACTTTCAACGGCTTCTTCGTCTTGCTTTCCTTCGTGCCTCTTGACGAAGCTCTCGATTTTGACCTCTCGTTCTTCTTCCCGTAGGATACCGCTCCTCCTCCTGGACTCAATAAATCCGCCCCGACGCTCGTTTTCGGGTCAAAAAAAGCCGCCACCGCGGGGTCGAGCGGTTGTCTTCTCCGAGACGTTCTCTCTGAAGGCTTGTCTGCTGGTTTCTTTGCCGCCATTGTCTTCGTGTTTGTCGCTTTGGTCGCGGTGCTACTCGTCGCGCTCTTCTTCTTCGCGCGACCGTTTGTGTTTCTGTTTGGACTGCTGCTTCTTAATTGCGACGGTGCGTACGAAGCCAACAAATGGTCTAAAGAGTGCCTTTTGCTGCTCTTGCGCCTCTGATTCCGCGTGGCCCCCACTTTTTTCGCGACGGGCATGCGCAAAAGCGAAATGCGTGCTCGCGCAAAGTAGCTTTCAGTTTCCAAAAGTGCTCGCCGAATGAGGGGAGAATGGAGATAATTTGGAGCCAATTCAAATTTTCGTGTCGAAGAGACAAAAAGCACATTTTGCCAAAAAGCGAAGGATACGAATAAAGAGTAGTGTCATCGTTATCGTTACTAAAATTACATGCACGCGCGCGCACGCGCGCACGCATTCTATGCGTTTCAAGTCCACACGCACAACTTTCCGTCCTCTAAACCGGCGAAGACGCAGCCGCCGACATCGCACACGGAAGTGACTTTCAAACTCGAAAATGCTCTCAAAGAGTGCAAGACGTAGAGTTCAGTATTTTTGGCGTCTATGGCTCTGATGAAACCGTTGGAGGTGCCGAGAAAAATGCATTTATCGTCGGAGGATAAAGAGAAGGAGGATATGGCATCTTTTCTGGAGACGTCCAGGGAGGAGATGAGGATGCCATTGGTGGAATAGGAGCGGAGGACGCCACCGTTGGGATGTTTGGCAATGGCATTCGCGTGATGCTCAATCGACCAAAAAACAAATATTTTAGCAGTGGAAAACGCAATCGAGCACCAAACTGGGGCACATACTTTATCTTTATGCTGACCGCCGATATCGTCCGAAGGTGACGGTAACGGTACTGCATCGCTCAAAAGTTCTTCCTCGAAGAAATGGTTCAACTTACCATTGCCTTTGTTCGTGTTTGCGTTTGAGGAACCACCAAAGCCGACGCCGTTCAAGTCGTGCAAAAGACACGTTCCATCGAGTGACCCACTCACGACAATATCGAGCGAAGCGTTGACGGCTACGGAGACGATGGCATCCGAGTGACCAAACTTTTGCAGCTTGGGCAGAACCGGTAATCCGAACCCATTCGGCGTGCTGACAATTTCCCAGACGCCAACCGAGGCGTCCGCGCCACCGGAAACTAAATAGCCATATCTTACGTTCGATTTGTTCGCGTTTGGTGTAAACACGCGATGTTGAACCGCCGATATGCTCCCTCCAGAAAATGTGTGTCCTCCATCCGTGGCAAAATCTAACCTCCACGGCTTCGATGGGTGAGGCAGTAAATCCATCGCTATACAATCGACAATGTCCCGGTGGCCTTTCGAAGCGGCGATTTCTCCACACGGTTCATCGCCAGCGTACGCGCGTATGGTACCATCCCAAAAACCGGAAACGATGGCGACTCGACCGCCGTCGAATGTCGTTACTGCGTTTGCGTTGAGTGGTATTTCACCTTCAAACGATTGGTCGTCTTTCGTACGCATTCGGGCGCCACCGATAATCTGGTCGCGAAATTTCACATCTCTCGCAATAGATCTGCATGGCTGGTCTTTTGTGCTACCGTTCGCCGAATTAATAGGCTCTAACGAGATTCTCGCGCTTTGGTCTTGGAAATCGAAATCGAGTTTGTGACCTTCGCGAACGACTCTCGCGGTCCAAATTTTACGACTCGAGGAAACCGCCACGAGTTTATCTCGATCGTAGGATAATTGAACAACTGCGGCGCCGTTGAATTGCGCGTCCTGGAAGATGCCTTGTAATTTTAACGGTTCGGAGGATCCATCGTCGTTTTCGTCGTCGGTATCATCCTCGCTGTTGAATATTCTCAAGCAGGCTCCATATACGGAAGTATACGCCTCGCGTTTCCTTCTCAATCTGGGGATTCGTCTCGGATGTGGTCGTTTAAACACCTGCGCGGGCGTTTGGCCAAAATTTAGGATCTGAGTTTCAATCGCCAGGCGTTCCTGTGGATCTTCAATCGCGTCTAAATCCACCGCTCCTTCGTACGTTAAATAATAAAAGACATTCTTTTTTGATTTCGCACGAGCGCCGAGTTGTGACGCACCAAAGACTAAATCGATCCAATCGTGAATGGTATGCGAAACGTGATCAGACTCTAAACCATCTCGCATGGTTTGGATGAACGTTCGAGTACTTCCGTTCGCCCACTTCGGGAGCACGACGGCATCGACTACAGAGCCGTCCTGTCGCTTACCAAACACGTTCGAGTTGCTATTTTCCAAAAACTCGGGAAGGTAGAAGAATTCGGGGATCAACTCTTTCACGTCCGCGGTAGATTCCAGGACTGCGTTCCAGGTTTGCGCGATATTAGAGAACAACCTATCGGGATGGTCAAACTTACCACCTTGTAATTGCCTTGATAAGTTCGTAAATGGTTCTAATCGAATCAAAAAGAACAAAACAACCGCCGCGGAGGAATAGTGTGAACCATAATGAAAGGCAGGCATAGACGCATCCGGATCGCTCTCAAGTTGTTTAAATCGTTCGATGAACTGTTTTAAACGTACTGGATTCAAAGCACCGACCGGTAGCGATAAATCTCGATACACTTTCGGGTCCTCCAGATTAATCGTCGCTGACTCGTAATCGCTCAAGATCCACGGAAAAACCGGGTATTGCGACAAATCGTGATACGTTCTTCCAGCAAGCTTATTCAGAGCGATTAAGTAGTCAAACGTGGATATCTCCCGCTCTTTCCATCTCTTTTGCATCAAATGTGCCGTTCGCGTTTTTTGTTTACGGTCTAGAATGACGATGGCGGCATTGAGTGAAGCAATTTTCACCGACGCTTCAACTCTCAATTTCTTGTTCGCAAAGGCGAAAAAGACCGATCGACCATCTTTAGTGTACATTTCAACAGCAACATTACGCAAGCGCCATCGCATGTGAACTAATTCGACTATGGTGTTTACGGGCCATTTCCAAAATCGACATAGTATATTCTCTTTAACGTCGTCGATGGAATCCAACGCCGCGTCGCGGTTGGCTGTAAAGAAAACGATGTCCTTCGCAACATCGAGAGTACCTTCGATAACTAAATCTGAAGATGACACCATGCTCACGTTCGGGACTGTGAAAAAGATATCTTTATCGCGCTTGGCTTCGTCAGCCTTAGAGTGCAACCACTCAGCAGTTTTCTGTTTGTCGAGAAGCTTAGATTTCTGGTTCGCTTCTTCTTCGCGAAGTCTCTCGAGCTCTTTTTGCATTGTTTCTTCATCTTCGTCGGACTCCGTGAGATCACCATCGAGCTCTTCCGGATTTTCGTTACTAATATTATTCTCCGATACTGATGATTTCACTTCCAAGGCGCTCGCAACGATTTTGTCTTTCCATTGCTTCGCAGCAGATTGCAAAATCGGTAAATTCTCTTCTTGTGCATCACCACTGCCACTTTTCGAGGCTACTGCGGCGTTCGATAACGTGTTGCTCTTCGAAATTTGTTGCGTTAACGCATTCATTTCATCTCTTCGTACACGTAGACGACGCCCAATGCAGTCTTCCTTTTCACAATCGAGAACATAAAATCCATCGCCAAGATTATCATTCCCCGTCAACGACGCGCTATTCGCAAACACCTGGCTTTGTGCCTTTTGCCATCTTGATTTCAAACCAAATAATAGACGTCGTATCGACCTTTCATTCTCTTCCACAGCAAACTGTTCGTCTGCTATTCGCTTGTCACATTTGACAATGTTGGCTTCGACTTGCGTTATTTGAATCGCAAACGTTGGAGGTGCGGAGACGTCTTCCCAATCGTCGTCGATCTGTTCGGCGTCTTCTTTCGTCGACGGATCCTTCTTCTTTTTACCTCTCGTTGATGCGGCATCCGGAATGAGATTTAATATGCGCTCATCTTCCGGGTCATTTTCGGCCTCTAAGCATTTTGAAATATGCTTTTTACACTGCGAAAGCGCTTTCGCGTTGTTCCCGTGACTTTCTAACAAACTCGACAAGAGCAGCTTGGCGTGCGCGTACTTTTCGCTGTTGTTGCTTTTCGTCACGCGAAGAAAATATGCGAACGCTTTCGGATGTTTAATTTTCACGTTGGCATCGTCACCATCGATAGCTAATTCGACAAGCGCCTCACGAATTTGACTCGAAACATCTTTGACTACTCTATCGTTATTCTTCCCGAACAAGGCTTCTCCAAGCGCATCGATGGCACCATTCGCGGCGGCGAAATCCATTCTGCGTTCGGATTCACTCGTGCCAAAATCCTTCTCTGCAGGCGAGGAAGCACTTTTATTCGATAATGTTGCTTTCAAAGCGAGGCTTTTTAAAGCGTTCTTAACGTTTTCCAACGCATTCTTGTGGCTACGAAGAGGAGGTCTTTTTTCCTCACCGTCGCGTGTGTCCGCATCATTGTCGTCGCTATTAAGCGTAGACTCAATCAATGATGCCGTCTCAGGAAGCGAAAACGCCAAATGGAGTATCCGTGCCGCCATAGCTGAATCAGATTTTTGCTTGTTCGAAAACGATGGTGTTGTATTCGTCAATAACATCGGTGCAAGCGCTATTGCAAATCCTCCACAGTTTGAAACGAGCTCGAAACAAAATCGGTGCGTCTTGGATACACGTCGAAGAAAGGCAAGACAATCGACTAAGAAACTGTCGTGTGCATCTGGTCTCGAGGCTGCCGCACACAAAGACTCAATCGCATCGATGCAATAATCACCATTGATATCGATTGTTTCGTCCATCAGGATGCCCTCGAGGATTTCAAACATACCTTTGCGAAATCCATCCTCCTCCTCCGGACAAAATTTTTCCAACGCTCGAACGATTCGTCGAACAGGTAAGACGTGTAAAAGCTCCGCGTTTGAGCAATTACTTTTCAAAAAATCAACGTACTCCTCGCGTGCATACTTGCACGTCGAGTTGGCCCATTTCACGGGATTGAATATTTCAGATCGAGCATCCCCTAACGCTGCTAACCATTCGGGTGTTTGTACTGCGCAGTGTTTCACTCGAGGTTGTTGGCCCGCGCAACTTTTCGCCAACCAATCAAACGCTAGAATGAGCTCTTTAGAGAGCCGATTTGGTGTTATTGAATGAGCGACTAAAGCGATTATCTTTTCTCTTGCGCGGAGCGGGTATCCGCCATCTGAGAGTAACGCCGCGATGAGCGAAACAGCCGCAGGTAGCACTTTCAAATCATCGGTATCATTTTTTTCTTGCTCGAGAAGCTCGGGGATAAGTTGCTCGGCTCCGCCGAGCGATCGGCAGACATCTGCAGCAGATGTTGTGCTGCAAACTCTCGCGCACAGTTCGTCATCGTCATCATTTTCCGACGTGCCTTTACCTACGTTCAGTTTTCTACGAGTGCGCATGTTCCCAGTCGCAGCAGTTGCATCAATTGTCAATTTTAGGTTCGTTCGTAGACTCTTTTCGAAAATGTCTCTAGCAGATGTCATTGGAATACCCTTGCGAAGGAGTAAAATAGACGGTTCGGCTTCGGTAGACATGAATGCACCAACGTATTCTGCTCCTAAAGCATATAAAATGAGTGCCGCGCTGAAATCGACCGCCTCAGAGAAGACTCGAAACGTTGCAAACTGACCAGTGAATGGTTTTGCAAAGTTCGCTATACCAGCAGCAGCACCGATGTGCAACGAAACCGTGCCCTTATTACCGTCGTACGAAGAGTTTGGTAGAATCGGATCACCCACGGCTGTATTCGCGATACTCTGCGCAACACTCGTCGCTACGTTGGCTCGGTTCCAAGGATACTTCAACTTTTGTGGGTACGATTCGTTACCATCTACGCAGATTCGCGCATTAGCATTCGACGCGCTTGCGTTTCTACCACCAAGAATGAGACCACCACCTTTAATTGATACGAATACGTGCGTCCATTTCCCTGGTATAATCGGGCACGACGTATCGTAAAAGGAGCAATCGTGTCTTTCACCGTTGGGTAAAAGAGAAGAGAGTTTCAGAGATCCGTCTGGACGTAACGAGCAACACATACCAACGCCAGCTTCCGTGAGTAGACTAAAAATCCCCTGATCGGCCAACGCGCTACCTTCATTGTTTTCGTCTTCGATTTCTGCACGTATCCACATTGAAATCGTGACGCCATTCGAACATTCCGCAATTTTTTTCTTCACGCGAACCCCTCCAGAAGCACCACCAGCGAAATCGAAGAAAGTTCGAGGTGCTCCATTAATTGCGGCACGTTTCAACGCATCAATGAGTAACCGCTTATATTCGGATGAGTGAAATTGCTTCAAAGTTTTCATTGCATGTCGGAGTTGTAACGCGGTGAGACAGTGTGACGCACACGACTCAATACACTTGGCAATATTTCCAACGCATTCGACATCGTGAATGCAAGTATCGCGTTCATCACCAACACCTTTATCGTTAAAATTACACCACCATTCGAAAAGATGCGTGAGTGCATCCGCTTTTGTAGCACACTCTCGCGAGGCGACGGATCTTTCGAGTAAATCGACAAGAAAGCGCAACAGAAAAAGCTGGGAGGATTTTGAACACCGTTCGCTGTTTCGAGCGATTGAAAACGCGATTCGCAACGCCCCGGGGTTTACCAAAATCGTCTTCTTTGTGCATGAAGAGATCTTCTCATCAATACTATCGTCATCACATGCGAATCGAAGAGCGGTCAAGAGCGTCACTTCACCCGCAAACGAACCTTTGCCTCGTTCGTTGATTCGCATGGCTTCAATTAAGGCATCGTACCCAACGCACTGTTCAAACGACAATTCGGCGTCAGCACTCGTTTTTATCGCGTAATGAATCGTTTCAAGCGCGGTAGAGGCGACTATTTCACCGGATTCCCCGTCGCAGAGTGATGCTAGCGTGAGAAATAAAGCACCGTTTTCAATGGTTGCCCAATTTTGACACTTGCGCACGCTCGCGCGAGGTGTTTTCTTGGCAATATTCCGAATAGATTTCAAAAGAGGGATCAAAACACCACCGCTTTTATTAGTATCGCCTTCTCTGTCAAAGATGCGCGCTTTTGGTAACGCTTGAAAAAACGCTTTGATCCAAAGGAAAAAGGCATCGATGTCAAAGAAAAGCTCCGAATCCGCCGTACGCGTTTGTTCCACAGCAATATGCGTCGCTAAACTTGAAGCAAACTCCAAAGACTCATCGTTCACCCACAAGAAATCATCGAATAATACGCTCAAAAGCGACGGAGAACGCGTCGAGGCGAGACGGAGTGAAGGGTCTTCGGTTTCTTTTGCCAAGGCCTGAAGTAGTTCCGCGCATGCTCGCGCACACTTCGTCTTTGCGTCGCTTTCCTCTGTTTCCTCGGTATCTCCAAAGACAAACATTCTTTGTGGACACATCCACACTCTAACTTGACTGTGCACTGCCGCAGCTATCCTATTCGGAGCTTCGAGTTCAATCAAAGCTTTGCAATCGCGCGGATTGTTTCTATACACTATGCGCAGTAAAACGCCAGCTAAGGCTTCGCACGCAGAGGGATGGAAGACGCGCTGACAGAATGCCGATAGAATGTGCTGTAAAGCGTTTTCATCTCCCGGTCTTTTGTTCTCGAGTGCTAGTCCTACTAATGATATCGCTTCCTCGCGCGCGAGATGCGTTTCTTCGTCTTCGTCCTTGTTATTATCATTGTCGTCTATTGTAGGAACTTCACCGAATGTCTCGGAGTTTAACAACGTTTCCCACACTTTTGCATCGATGATGGAATCTTTAATAATTTCGCGGCGGTTATCCGCCGTGTTATCATTTTTCTGTTTAGATGCTTCTTCATCGTTATGACGATTAAATGCGTGGATAACAAACCTCGCCAAACCCGAGCGCAACTTCAAAGCGCTCTTCTTTGAAATGGATGATAATTGCGACGACAAACCTACGTTTACAATCTGTGATGCGACTTCATCCGATTCACTCTTTATTATGAAACTAGCGGCAGTAATAAAAGCAGAATCCATGATGGTGTTGGCATCGTCGTCGTCAATTGCGCTACACGTAACCGCTACCGAGAGAGCTCCGGCGACTGCTCGATCTTTTGTTTCTGAAGTGCGAGCAGACTTTCTCGAGATTTCTCTCGAAACAGATGACGAAGCGAGTGAAAGCGAACCAAACATATTTAGCAACGACGGTGTTGCTTTCAACAGATTTTTCTCAGAACAGGTTGCTTCTAATAAGTTTGTTGGCATGCGCCCGGTACCTTCGAGAACTACATCTAACACGCCGTTTGTATTTGCAGACGAAATCATGTTCTCGTCACCCATCACCGCGCATCCAATCGCACGCAGTGCTGTAAATTCGCACTCTAAACTTGTCGCGATGATGTTCATTTGACTTTGAGAAACCCTTAGCGCTGATGGTGTTGCTGAACGTTCGCTGCTACTCTGAACTCCTGAAAACTTAGCACGCGCTATACGCGCAGCCTTCATGATTTCCACCAACGCATTCATCGCGTTCGATTCGAACAAAAGCTTCGCGTGTCGTGTTGATATTGTAGTGTACGTATTATTCGGCGCGTGCTTCTCGTCCTCCCATCGGTTTTCATCTGGATCTGCAAACCACAAAATTGCCTCACAGGTCGCCATGCACACCCCAAACATCTCGTTCACGATTCGTTTCGCGTGATTGCCGTCCAACTCATTCACGGATATTCCTCGCAACTTATTCGCCGCAAACTTTCCGATCGCGCTCATTTCCTGAAGTATTGTGTTATCCTTTGAGCTCATCTCCAAAAATATCCTTCGGTTCCGTTCGCTCGCACACATCCTTGCCGCTGCCTGAATTGCCGCATGTCCAGAACTCACGACATTGTTTGCGTCGCATTCGTCTTCTTCTTCTTCTTCTTCTTCTATTTCTTCGTTGCCGCTACTAAACAATTCTAATCTTCTCGATACCTTCTCTTTTGCTCGCATCAACTCTTCGTACACAAACTCTAAAACTTTCCTCGGGTGTCCACACCGGCCTACGCCGACGGCGATTTTCCCGTTCGGCGTTTCCACTTTGTCCACTTCTTTCTTCGCGTTCCACCGCGCGCGCGCGTCCCTCGCGAGGTTTCGCACGAACTCCTCTCTCGTCTTCATCTCCTCGCTTCTCGTTTCGATCGTTTTCAACTGTTTCGCCAACCCGAGCTCATTCTCTGCGGTCTCGTCGAACATCACGTCTTTCACGTCGTCGTCGTCGTCGTCGTCGTCTCGGTTCGACGACTTGCTTTTCTTTCTCTCGCGGACGCTTCCTTTCCGTTGGTGGAAGCTCCTCGAGGAAAAACGCGACGACATCGTCTTGGGAGGACTCAAAGCAGCATCTCTCTCGGCAGACGACGCAAAAGACGTCGTTGCGGTACGACCAGTCGTCGTTCGCGTCGTTCTCGACTCGACACCCGTCCTCCCCGCGTCCAGCGCAAAACCACGACCGTCGTTGGTGTCGTCGACGTTTTCGTCGTCGGCGGCCTCCTCCTCGTCGCGTGGAGAGACCAATCGCGACACCTTGTTCGTCGCCGCCCGGAGCAGATGCATGACCGAAAAGATACAACAACAAAACACCTAACGAATCGCGCTCTCGTTTCTTCTTCTTCTTCTTTGTCTTCTTCTCCTCTCCGAAAAAAAGAGAGAGAGAGAGAGAAACCCTCACTCCGTCGTGTCCTCGTCGTCTCCTGAGACCTCTCCGTTCTCCTCTCTCCGCAAAGGCGACAACAAAAAAGCCCCTATAAAAGCGCGTTCAAAAGCGCGCAACAACAACAATAACAACAACAACACAATAATAATGTGGCAAAGGGATTTTGTAGGTGTTTTTTGCTTCGAAAAAAATTTGGGAAAAAAATCCCTCTCTTTTTCCAAAACGTTTTTTCGTCATTTTTTATTACGTCTCTCTCTCTCTCGCTTGTGTTATCCATTGCGAATGTAACGCACCAAACGAAACGCCGAACAACAACGCCGCGAGACGACGACGAGAGCGAATGGACTACGAGGAGGAGAAGGAGGAGGAGGAGACCGACGAGGCGTTCGAGACATTTTTCGCCGGGACGTCCTCGGACGCGGAAAAATCGAAAGCTTTGCGCGCGCTGAAATCCATCTCTTTTCGAGACGATTTTGCGGTGGAATCGATTCGAACGCACGGGAGGTTTTCTTCGCTCGTGAAGTACTGCGCGGACGAGAGGTACGGAGAAGACGTGTCGATACTCGTGGCAAACGTGTCGGGCGATCAGGCGAAGAAAGGGAGGAGAGAAACGTACGCGTTTGGAGGATACGAGGTCGTTCTGGAGACCGTTGATTTTCAAGAGGGAGGATTGGGGTGTTACGTCTACGACGCGGAGAAACGAATGTGCCAGTGGTTTCTAGAGACGAATGGGAAGAAGAACGAGCGAGATTTGTTCGAAGGGAAGAGAGTGTTAGAGCTAGGCGCGGGCGTTGGTTTACTCGGCCTGTTCTTAGCCAAGCAGCGAGAGGAAGTTTTAGACGCGATCGTGGTGACGGAACACGTGACATCTTTGTTGAACGTCCTCGAAGCGAATGGCAAATTGAACGCGTTGGATGAAACGAGGTTTGTGGTGAAGAGATTGTTATGGGAGGAGGCGTGCGAGATGGAGAAACGAGCAGATGGGAGTATTGCCGATGGTTCGACGACCGCGAAGAACATCGAGGACGAAGACGATAGGAAGTGGATGCGCGAGACGCTGGGGAAACCAACGAATGAGGAGGAGCGCTTTGATATCGTCATCGGGAGTGAATTGGCGTACGACGAGCGCATCATCCCTCCGTTGTTGTCTGTAATTGATATGTTCATGAAAGAAAACGGTGTGGTTTGGATATCCGTGGTGGATAGATACGAAAAAAAAGGGGTTATGATTGAGTGCTTTGAGAACGAAGTGAGTAAATACGCGCATCTCATCTTCGAGAGACGCGTATCGGATGGCAAATTCCATCTGTATCGAATCGTGAAGAAAAATGTAACTGTCGTTAGATCGCCGCATAGAACGTCCAGATAGTACTTAGATGTAATTGTAATGTTGTATGTATAACCCTGTGTGTGTGTGTGTGTGTGTGTGTGTGTGTGTGTGCGCGCGCGCGCGTGTACAATTTTGTCTCTCTTTTTCTTTCTTTCACACATGTCTTACCTCTTAGCGCGGCGAAACCTTACTTTCCTCTTTCTTTGCCTTTTCCGGCTCGCTCAACCACTCGCAAAAGTTGTCCAAATCAATCTTGCCATCACCGTCGGTGTCTAAAAGATTGAAAGCGACGTTAAAATCTGCATTCAACGAAGTCCATTCCACGTGTTCGTTTTTTGCCATTTCCGTTAGCAGTTTCCTCAACTCTTCTTCGTTGATCTCGCCGTCGGCGTCTTCGTCTACCTCGGCAAACATCGACGCCAACACCATTGCGCGCTCCTCCGTTAAGCCATACTTGGTGTAGCTAAAACCGTGTTCGTCGATGGCGTTTTTGAGTTCAAAGTATGCCGATAAACGTTTCAACTCTGGCATATCCTTCAAAGTCTCGTCCGCTAGCTTCTTGTCTACGATTATGGCTCGTTTCACTTCGTTCAGTTTTTGCAACACTCTCGTCGCGGAGACGGCGCGTCGAATCGATCGAAATGAGGATAAATCCGGCTGATTTGCGGCTTCCTCGGCCAAGCGGTGCATTGCGCTCGTGAACTTGTCCAAATTTGCGAAAGAGAAATAGAACAAACTGTACACGAACGAGAAGAACACGACTGCGTGCGCGATAGTTTCGACTGAAAAAATACCCGCGCAGATGAACAAGGCGAACGCCAAAACTTGACTGACCAACTCCGACGCCCCAGGTTCCCACGCCAAAGGCGCGCCGTTGAGCAGAAAAATCGAGTAAATGGCCACCGTCACGCCCAAGTTGAACATAATCGCCACCGCTTCAAACAAAATCAATTTTACATTTTGCTTGACGACTATCTTTCGAAGCTCTCGAGGCGTTTGGATGCCCATGGACTCGAAGTTTTTAGCGATCAACTCCGCGGTTTCCACGGTCATCTTCGAATGCAAGGTCGATTGAAAGATTTCTTTCGCGTCTTTTATGGACATTTCTTTTTCGACCGTCGTCGTCTCTGTCTTCTCTCCTTTCCTCTCGGAAGAAGGAGAAGGTCGAGTCGTATTTTCTTGTTGCGAAAAAATACGACTCGGCTTCGCGACGCGCTTGACAATCTTCGATGGATTGAACATGCGTGTCTCGGGAACGCGAAGAACGCGGGGCTTTAGTCGTATCGTCGTCGCACGTTTCTGAATAGGTACGAACGCGTGGTGTGGAGGTGCGAGTGCCAGCGAAACGAGCATCAGTCCTCGAGCGCGCTCTTTTTGTGAGGAATATCTTTTTAGATACAAAAATGAGATGTGCACGAAATCGAAGACGTTCGATCGTAATAATAAAATAAGAGTACACAAAAGGCAAAAATCATCGTTTTCTTCATAACACAAACGAAGATGGTGAGGATGATGATGGTTCTTTCTACGCTTTCGCTCATTCTCTCGCCTCTCTCGTCTGCCGAAAAGTGCGCGCGTGCGTGACTGTTACAAGTGAAACGTGATGCGACGTGCGCGCGTTACGCATCGTTTTGTTCGGCCGGCGCGGACCTCTCGCCCGTCCCGGCGCCTTTTTCCTGCCGCAAAAGCCGAATGCACACGTCGCTATCTTGCGGCGCGAAAATTTTACCGTCGTAATCGTCCAATTGAATCTGATACGGCGCGTAATCTCTCGGTCCCCACGTCGGGTGTCGATACCACAACTCGGTGATAGTTCCTGCCACCCATCCGTCTTCGCCTTTCCCGATGCAACATTCCACTCTCGTATTTACGCCGAATCGCAACTCTACGTCTTTCGGCGGGCCTTCGCCTTCCACGAGCACCGGGTCGTGGCGAGGTGGCCATTCCAAGTCGTTTCGTCCTTGTATCCATCCTTCGATGTACTCTTCTGGGGGCATGTTTTCGTCTAAGATCTCTTTCGTCACCTCCGCCGCTTCCCGCGGGAGGCTAAAGACGCACCCGACGTTCCCTTTAAACAACAATCGAACCACCGTATCGATCGGCGCGCAGTTCGGGTCTCCGCACATAATCTCCGACGCGTCCACGATGCAGTGATGGCTTTCTAGTTTCTCTTTCGGCACGTGCGATTCTGCCCACGCTTTCACGCGCGCGATTCCCGCGCGCTTCCGCTGTTCCGCCGCGAGCGCCGACGGGGTTGGCAGCGTAAATGGTCCCCGCATGATGATGTGACAATGAGACGACGACGACGACGACGGTCAATCTCTCCTCAATGAATCGTCAAAGTCGGGCGTTCTTCTTCTTCTTCTTCTTCTTCTTCTCCAAAGACGGAGGACTCTCTCTCTCTCTCTCTCTCTCTCTCTCTCTCTCTCTCTTTGAGGAGTAGTAAAGGGCACAGGTTTTGTTTGAAGACGAACGAACGAACGAACGAACGAACGAACGAACGAACGAACGAACGGGAACGATGGGGTAAGTCAGTACGTGCTTCTTATGTTACTTATTATGTACAAAAATTCGTTTCCCCACACGACGCAAAGTGTGTTGTTTTTGCATCTAAAAAACTGAAGAAGAGTGTCAAAAGTCCTCTTCTTTTTCCCTCCTCTTTTTTCTTTGGTGTGTCTTATTTAGGGTCTTGTTTAATACCCTAAACATCATATCACAAGAGAGAAAAAGAGAAGGAAAAAATTACTCTCTCTTTTTTTCTCGGGGGTGGGAAGTACTATTACCGCACTTCAAAAAGCTTTGGGGTGGTGGTGTCGTCGTCGTCCCGAACGAACGAAGCGTAAGAGCTCGACCTTTGAGCGAGGAGGAGGAGAACTTTTTTTGGGGATTTTTTTGACAGAGAGAGAGTACTACTGCGAATAATACTAATGTCGTTCGTGAGCCGCCTCGCGAATTACGTCCTGAACGAATTCCTCGTCGACGCGTTGGCAAACTCGAAAACGTTCCAGAGGTTTGCGGTGCGGGCGGACGACGCGATGCGTAAAGGACGCGTGCTCGAAACGGTCGCAGAAACGACCTCGAAAGCGAAGGAAAACGCGGAAAAAGTCGCGGAAGAAGCGAGAGCGACGGCGGCGAAGATGATGGAAGAGGCGGCGAAGAAAACACCACCACCACCACCAAAGACGTGACTTTGAGACGTACGAGAGGGAAAGAAGAAAAACACGCGCTTCGACCGGTACGCGTGCGAACCGACACAAACGACGCCGTCTTTTTAAGACGCAGACGTGAAAGAAGACGCCAACGGGTAAAAGCGCGACTGGAAAACGTCCGCAACATGGAGCGTGTTTAGATGACGACGAGACGACGACGTAGTAGTAGTAGTAGTAGTAATAGTATAGGAAGACGACGTTGGACGGCGGGACGACGCGCTTCGTGAGTTAGAGAAGGAGGAAGAGTAATGCATCGGAGTAGATAGAAGAAAAAGAAGTTTTGCAACTCTATCGCGCGTTCCACACCACGCTCGTCTTTTTCGTCGCGTTCGCGTTCGCGTTCGCGTTCGCGTCCGCGCGTGACCAACCTCTTCTTTTGTGTGTTCGGAGTACGTCAAATTTGTTTTGGACATTTTGTAACGCCTTTTTTTTCACGAGATCATCAGATCCAATTCTTCATTTCTCTCTCCCCGAAAGAATATGGTCGAACAACCGATGGACTCGGGGCCAGGCGGAGGGGAACCGACGATCACGCTCGTCACGCCTGGTGCGGCCGCGTTGGCGTCGTTTAACGCGTCGAACGATGTCGAGTGCGCGCGCGATCCCGCGCTGATTGAAACGGCGATCAATTCTTCGAGTTTCACCAGCAAAGCGAAACGCGACGACGAGAAACGGATCGCCGAGGGGAAGACGGGAGACGCGGTGAAGCGAGCGCAGTTAAGAGCGAGAGCGAGAGTCGCGGAGGAGAAAAGAAAAGTAGAGTCGCGGCTGGCGAAGAAGAATTGGGATGATGACACGACGACTTCGACGAGTAGGAACGTGTTGAAAGAGAAGATTCGTTTGAACGTCCAAAACAAAGACAAGACGGTGAACGCCGCGAAAAGTAAAATGAAGAACGGGTTAGAGATGGTTTCGCACGTGATGATTCCGTACGAGACGACGAAAGAGAACAGAGATACGATTCAAAAGAACGGAATAGATATTGGTGCGACATGTATTTGTTCGCTTCCGAATTCGTTGTCTGTGGCGTGCGGTCGCGAAAACGGATGCGTGGATATAGGGTTCGCGAAGGGCGAGTTGAACGTACAAAGGAGGATGAATCCGTCTGTGCCGCAGCAAAGGTTAGAGATGAATAGGATTTGTGAGAAAGTCGCGAAAAAGAGCGGAGTAAAGAGTATGCGGCTGAATGAAGATGTGTTAGCGATTGGGTTTGATAACGGCGCCTTTGTGAAAATTGTCGAGCCCGGATGTTTTGAGGAGAGAGGATTGACGCAAGAGACGTGCGTTTTGAGAGCTCACGAGGCACCAAAGGAGGTGCAGGATATATTTAAACGCGTTGCTGGTGGTAAATTACTGGGACCACACGTATCGAGGAAAGCTAATTGTCGCGCTCAAGTGATTTCGAAGGATTTAGAGGTTCTGTTTTTTGGCTCGCCGGTGTTTCGCGACGGCAGCTTTTTCGCCACGAGGGAAGTGTATAAGAATAGAATGAGGAGGAGGAAAAAGAAGAAAAACCGAGAGGAAGAAGGAGCGTCGAAGAAGACGTTGATTCGCAAAGGGTTTCTGAATAACACATGTAGTAGCACTACACAAATCCAATCACCATCCGTCACAATCGAGGAAGTCGACGACGATGACTTTACTCTGACGAGATCCTTCGATAAGTTTGAAACGGCATCTGAGATGAACGAAATGTATGATATTTTACTTTCAGACATGTCCGAGAAGGAACAAATGGAAGCTTTGAATACACCGTACAGAAAGAAGAAGCCGAAAGCGCGCGTGAACGAAAAATCATTGACCGATGTCACAAAGAACGCTTCGGCGGAAGTGAGCGTTTCTGAC
>MDSZ01200067.1_pt1 | contig 25046 bp, 25 predicted proteins | sample 811201 | NCBI WGS metagenome assembly MDSZ01 (sample SAMN05326647, study PRJNA326480) | marine metagenome | isolation source: seawater | place: Indian Ocean: North | collected 2010
AAGAACATAACTTATACTTCACTCCTGAAATTTTAAAAAATTATTTCAAAATTAATTTTCCTAATATGACTTTAATTAAGTTTTTTAATTATAAATACCCTATTGAAAATGCTTTATTAATTTTACTTAAAAATGAGCCAAAAAAAAATATTAAGAAAAGAAAATATAATCCAAGAAAAATTTTAAAAATGACAGATAATTACTCTAAAAATTTTAACAATGTAAAAAATATAATTCATAAAAAATTAAGATCTTATAAAAACAAATATGGTAAAATAGCTATTTTCGGTGCTGGTCACATCTCAATTATGTTTATAAATCTTTTTAATATAGGTAAATATATCAATTTTGTCATTGATGATAATACAAACAAACAAAAACATTTTATGCCAGGTTCGAAACTACCGATTAAAAAAAGTTCATCATTAATCAATGAAAATATTAAATTATGCTTAATGTCGCTGAATCCCAATGTGGAAAAAAAGGTTGTGAAAAAAAATAAATTATTTTTAAAAAAAGGTGGCAAATTTATTTCTATATTTCCTTATTACAAGAGTAAATCTATCTATAGTTCTTTAAAATGAAAACACGTTTAGTAACTAGTGAAACAACACAAATTCCAAAAAAAATTATATCTAAAGGAATAAAATATTCTGATAAATATTGTAAAATTGAAAATTTAAAAGCAGATTTTGGATCATTTCATAAAGATTATCTATTAGTCCATTACAGCAAAAAAGCTTCGATCGTTTTAGTTAAAAACAACAAAATTTTAATGACAAAACAATATAGATTATTAATTAATAAATTATCGTTAGAGGTACCTGGCGGTGCATTAGAAAAAAAAGAAAAACCATCCCAAGCTGCGAAAAGAGAATTTTTAGAAGAGACAGGGATACAATGTAAAAATTTAAAACCGTTAGTTCAATATTTTACTGCTTTAGAATATATTAAAAATTATAATTATATTTTTTTCACAAATAAATTTGACATAAAAAATATTAAGCCCAACTGTGTTTGGGTGCCACTTAAAAAGTGTTTGAAGATGATAAAAAATAAAAAAATTCACGATAGTTTAAGTATTATTTCGATATTATCTTACTTAAGTTATAAAAAAAAAATATGAGAAAAAAAGAAATATCAATTGTCGTTGGTGGGAGCAAAGGAATTGGAAAAGCTATTTATCTTAATTTGAAAAAACAAAATAAAAATGTTTTTGTAATATCTAGAGCTTTAAAAAAGTCTAAAAATTTTATTAATTTAGACTTGTCTAATCCAGAATTAATTGAAAGAGAAATTGCTATTAAAATTAAAAAAAAATTTAGGGTTAAAAATTTAATATTTTGTCAAAGATATAGAGGTGATGACCTTTTTAATCACTTTGATATTGGATTATTTTCATCTAAATATTTTATTGATGCTTTAGGGAAAAGTTTAATTAAGAATAGTTCAGTTGTGTTTATAAATTCAATAGCAAGCCAATTCATTGTCAGTGAACAAAACTTAGGTTATCATCTATCAAAAGCTGCACTAGAAAACTTTGTAAAATATTACGCCGTCAAGTATGGGGAAAAACAAATAAGATTTAATTCAATTTCTCCAGGTACTGTTATTAAACCAGAAAGTAAAAAATTTTTTAATAAAAGTAAAAAATATAAATTGGTAGCAAAAAAAATTATACCTTTAAGAAGACTATGTAAAACAGATGATATAGTTAACTTAACTAATTTCTTATGTAGTGATAAAGCATCATATATTACTGGCCAAAATATTTTTCTAGACGGTGGCTTATCGGTTTTAGGACAAGAAACAGTAGCTAGAAAATTTATTAAATAATTTATGAAATTTAAAAATATATTGATAACAGGTGGAGCAGGTTATGTTGGTTCTGTTCTAACTAAAGATTTATTAAAAAAAGGTTACCAGGTAACTGTATTAGATCTCATGATCTATGGTTCAGAGGTTCTAACAAAACACAAAAATTTGAGTATTATTAAAGGAGATATAAGAGATCAAAACTTATTAAATAAAGTTATTCCAGGACACGAAGTAATTATTCATTTAGCGTGTATTTCTAATGACCCAAGTTTTGAGTTGAACCCTAAACTTGGCAGATCAATAAATCTTGAATCATTCTTGCCTCTTGTAGAAATATCCAAAAAAAAAGATGTAAAAAGATTCATTTATGCATCTTCATCTTCAGTATATGGAATAAAAAATGAAAAAGATGTGCACGAGGACATGGAATTAAACCCTTTAACTGATTATTCAAAATACAAAATGGAATGTGAGAGAATATTATTAAAATTTAAATCTAAAGATTTTACACCAGTTATAATCAGACCAGCCACTGTGTGCGGATATTCTCCACGACAGAGACTTGACGTTGTAGTAAATATTTTTGCTAATCTTGGTTTTAATAACAGAGAGATTAAAGTATTTGGCGGAAAACAATTAAGGCCTAATATACATATGAAAGATATGGTTAATGCTTATTTAATACTTTTAGAGGCTGAAAATGAAAAAGTATCTGGAGAAATTTTTAATGCTGGATATGAAAATATATCTGTCCAAGACTTAGCCAAACTTACAAAAAGTGTATTAGGAGATGATATTAAATTACATAATATTCCGTCAAATGATAACAGGTCCTACCATATATCTTCAAAAAAAATTAAAAATATTTTAAAATTTGAACCAAAGTATTCTATTAAAAATGCAATAGAAGATTTAAAAGTTGCGTTTGAAAAAAAATTATTACCAAACTCTCTTAAAGATGAAAAATATTTTAATATAAAAAAAATGCAAAAAATTAATTTAAAGTAATGAAAGTTAGATATTCATATCTAAGACAACAATTTTCTAATTGTCCTGACTTATGGGCAAAATTAAAAAAATTTGTGAAAACAGGTGATTTCACTCTTGGCAAACCTTTATTAGAGTTTGAGAAAAAATTTTCAAAGCTAATTGGTGTAAAATATGCTGTTGGTGTAAATTCAGGTACAGATGCTATTAAATTACCACTTAAAGCTCTTGGTATAAAGCAAGGGGATGAAGTAATAACTGCTGCAAATACATTTGTAGCAACAGTTGGTGCCATTTCAGAACTTGGTGCAAAACCAGTCTTTGTTGATTGTGATGATACTTTTTGTATGAACACTGAACAAATCGAAAAAAAAATTACAAAAAAAACAAAAGCAATTGTTCCAGTTCATTTTACAGGATACATGACTTACATGCCAAAATTAATTCAAATTTCCAAAAAATATAAAATACCAATCATTGAAGATGCGTGTCAGTCTATTTTAGGTGAAATTAATAACAAAAAAGCTGGAAGCTGGGGAATGTTTGGAGCTTTTTCTTTACATCCACTTAAAAATATAAATGTTTGGTCAGATGGTGGTATTATAACGACAAATAATTTTAAATTTTATAAAAAACTTCTTTTGTTAAGAAACCACGGTTTAATTGATAGAGATACAGTTAAAATAAATGGTTTTAATTCGAGATTGGATACTTTCCAAGCGGTTGTAGGAAATTGGCTTTTACCACAAGCAAAAAAAATTGCCAAACAAAGAATTAAAAACGCAAAATTTTATGATGAAAATTTATCTAAAATTGAAGGAATTTTAATTCCTCCTAGACCAAAAAATTATAAAATTGTTTATCATTTATATATTGTATTTGCTCAAAAAAGAGACAAACTTTTAGAGTATTGTAGGAAAAAAGGTATAGAAGCTAAAGTACACTATCCGAAACCAATGTATTTGCAAGAAAGTCAAAAACATTTAAATCATAAAAGAGGAGACTTCCCTGTCACCGATTATCATACAAAGAAAATTATTACATTTCCTTGTGATCAACATCTGAGTTCAAGAGAGCTTAAATATGTCGTTGATACTGTAAAAAAATTTTACAGTTTAAACAATAAATGAAAATTCCTTACGTAGATTTAAAAGCTCAATGGAGCGTGGAAAAAAAAGAACTTCTACCTCAAATCAATAAAGTGTTATCCAAAGGACAATATGTTTTGGGTGGTGAAATTGACAAATTTGAGAAAAACATATCAAAAATTTGTGGTTCTAAATATGCAGTAGCCCTTAATAGTGGAACAGATGCATTGACTTTAGGTCTTAAACTTCTAGGTGTTGGCAGAGGAGATGAAGTAATCACACCTCCAAATTCTTTTATTTCATCAACAACTTCCATTACTCATGTAGGTGCAACACCTGTTTTTGTTGATGTTCTTAATGATCAAAATATTGATCCAAATCAAATAGAAAAGAGAATTACAAAAAAAACAAAAGCAATAATGCCAGTTCATTTAACAGGAAGAGTTTGTGAAATGAAACCAATATTAAGAATTGCAAAAAAATATAAAATTCCAATTATAGAAGATGCCGCACAGTCAATTGGATCTAAATATTTTAATCAACCATCAGGGTCTTTTGGAGAAATAGGTTGTTTTTCTGCACACCCATTAAAAAATCTTAATGCCTGTGGTGATGCTGGGTTTTTAGTTACAAATAACTATAACTTTTATAAAAAAGCAAAAATTTTAAGAAATCATGGTTTGGAAGATAGAAATAAAGTCAATCATTTTGGTTTTATTTCAAGAATGGATATTATTCAAGCAGCCATATTAAACTTTAGAATTAAAAAAATTGATAGTACTGTAAAAAAAAGAAGATCTAATGCACAATTTTATTTAAATAATCTGGATAGAAGTTTTTATTTTATTAATGACGAAAAAGAATACCAATTTAATACTTATCATACTTTTGTAGTACAAACAGATAAAAGAGATAAATTAATTAATTTTTTAAATAAAAACGGTATAGGAACTGCAATACACTATCCTATACCAATTCATTTACAACCAGCATCAAAATATCTTAAATATAAAAAAGGTTCTTTTCCCATTACGGAGGAACAGAGTAAAAAGATCTTAACAATTCCTATTCATCAAAATTTATCGAGAGCAAATCTAAGTCTAATAGTAAAGTTGATGAATAAATTTGCTAAACAAAATTTTAAATGAAAAGTCCACTTAAAATTAAACTAGATCAAAGATCAAAATATTTAAGAAGTTTAGTGGTTAGATCGCTCATTGGTGGAGGCAGAGGTCATATGGGTTCTGCAATGTCACTTATTGAAATGTTGAGAGTTCTATATGATGATATTGTAAAGTTTAATTCATCTAACCCCCTAAAGAAAGACAGGGATAGAGTAATTTTAAGCAAGGGACATGGTTGTTTGGCCCTTTATGCAATTTTAGCCGACAAAGGTTTTTTTAAAAAAAAGGAATTAGACAATGCAAGTAAGCTGAACTCAATTCTTGGTGGTCACCCTGAGTCCTTTAAAGTTAGAGGAGTTGAAGCCTCAACCGGAGCCCTTGGACATGGTCTTGGTATAGGCGTAGGAATGGCTATAGCAGCTAAGATAAAAAAACAAAAACAAAAGATATTTGTAATATTAGGTGATGGAGAAATTAACGAAGGATCAATTTGGGAGGCAGCTTTATCTGCATCAAAACATAAGTTGGGAAATTTAAAAATTTTATTAGATTATAACAAAATTCAATCCTATGGACCAGTTAAGGAAGTTTTAAATTTAGAACCTCTTAAAGACAAATGGTCTAGCTTTGGTTTCGATGTTTCTGAACTTAATGGTCATAACGTTAAAGAGCTAAAAGCAAACCTAAAAAAATTTGTTAATGGAAAAAAAAATAGACCATCAATCACCATCTGCAATACTATAAAAGGAAAAGGTTTTTATTTTGCTGAAAATAACCCAAAATGGCATCATAGAAATTCATTTAATGAAAAAGAAATTCTTGAACTCAATAAATGCTTAAAATAAAAAAAAATGAGAAAAACTTGTTTAGATACTGTTTATAAAATAGCGAAAAAAAATAAAAAAATAGTTTTTTTGGGTTCAGATTTAGGACCAGGGGTTCTTGATAATTTCAAAAAAGAAATGCCAAAAAGATTTTTCATGGAAGGGGTCTCCGAACAATCAATAATCGGTCTATCTGCTGGTTTAGCAATGGAAGGATTTATTCCATATGTAAATACAATAGCAACATTTATAACTCGAAGATGTTTCGAGCAAGTAGTAGTCGATCTTTGTTTACACAATTTACCGGTTAAATTAATTGGTAACGGTGGTGGATTAGTTTATGCACCTTTGGGTCCAACACATCAAGCTATAGAGGATATTTCAATTATGAGATCCATTCCAAATATGTCAATAATCTCTCCTTGCGATGCTATTGAAATGGAAGCTTTAGTTAAACAGTCACAAAGTTATAATAAACCACTTTATATAAGACTTGCAAAAGGTGGAGACAAAATAATTACAGAAAAAAGTAATAAAATAAAAATAGGAAAAGGCTCCATGAAAGTTTTCCCAAAAGACCATCTCTTTATTACTACTGGAGTGATGACGCAAATAGCCCTTGAGGCATCTGAGTTTTTAAAAAAAGAGAAAAATATTACATGCGGTGTTCTTCATTTAGGAACAGTTAAACCCTTAGATAAATATTTGTTATTAAAATGGATACCAAAAGTTAAGAAAATAGTAACCGTGGAAGAAAATATTTTAAGTGGAGGATTTGGAAGTAGTATTTTAGAATTTACCAGTGAAAATTTTCCTCAACATTTACACAAAATTAAGAGAATTGGACTTAGAGAAAAATTTATAGAGCAGTACGGCAGTCAAGAGTTACTCTTTAAAAGTAACAAACTCACAAAAGAAAATTTAATAAACAAAATACTTAAATAAAATATTTCATAATTTGAGAATATAAATTTATGTCAGTTTATTATTCTAAAATAAATAAAATTTACAACAGTGAAGGATTAAAAGTATTAACTTTTAAATTAATAAAGTTTATATTTTTAAAGTTTAAAAATATTCTAACGTTTATAATTTTATTACCAATTATAATTTTGATATTTTTTTTTGTTAGAATTTTATCAAACTTTATAACAATTAGATTTTTTCCTCTTGACTTCGAAAGAATTGGAAATGTTTACGATCTTTATTGGTATCATAAAATAAAATTACTTAATTTGGAGGATGAAAATAAAAAACTAATTGATTTATTCTTTGTATCATCAGAATATAAAAGGTTAAAAAAATGGAGATCTATATCAACAAATAATATTAAATTATTATCTTTTGGAATTATTTGGAAATATTACTTTTATTTAAATAAATATTTTTGGAACAACAAAAAATATGAAGTGAAAGACTATAGCTATTTATGTAATTATCATTCAACTTTAAAAAGATATGATGATTTTGAGAAATTATTCAAAAATACCAATATAGAAAAATTATTTGAAAAAAAAATAAATTTATTAAGCTTTAAAACAAAAGACCTTAAAACTGGATTTAATTACTTAAAAAAATTAGGTACAGATGAATTTAAATATGTTTGTTTTGCATCACGAGATAATAACTATTTAAATTTTTATAATAACAAAATTGATTGGACCCACCATGATTGGAGAAATTGCAAAATTGATAATTATAAGTTAGCAGTCGAATATTTATCAAAAAACAATATTTTTTGTATTAGAACAGGATACAAAGTTGAAAAAAAATTTTTATCTGAATATAAAAATGTTATAGATTATGCAGACACTAAAGAACAGTCAGCTTTATTAGATATATATTTACCAAGCAAATGTCTTTTTGGTATTTTTGCTCAATCAGGAATTAGTTTGCCCTCAGAGTTTAGTGGACGTCCAATTGTTTATGTAAATTGGCCAGATATGCATTTTAATGCTTTTAATAATAATTCTATAGTGATTTTAAAAAAGTATTTTTCAAAAAAAAAAGAAAGATATCTAAAATTTAAGGAAATTTTAGATTTAGATTACGATAATTTAGCAAAAAACTTTGAGAAGATTAAAATAGATCAACAAATTATTTTAGAGGAAAATTCAGCTGAAGAAATTAAGGATGCTGTTATCGAACAGTATAAAAGATTAAATAATAATTGGGAAGAAACTAAGGAAGATAAGGAATTACAAAAAAAATTTTGGTTAATTTACGAAAAAAAATTTATCAAATCACCCTCTTTTAAAATTGGCTCTCAGTTCTTAAAAAAGTTTGCCAACCTTTTATAAAGTCTTATGATTTTTAAAAAAATTATAAATATATTTTACAATTTAAAATTTATATTATTTGGCAAACTTCAGTACGACGGGATTTCTAGAAAAATATTAGATTTAAAGATTAATAAAAAAAGATTTTTCCATGAAGAATATGAAAAAATACTAAATAATAAAATTTTTAATTATTCTGACACTCACCCATTTATAAATTCCTATAAATCAAAGATTTTATTTAACATAAATCCAAAAAATGCAGCAAATGAGATTAAAAATTTCGAAATTATTAAAAAAAATTGGTTAAAAAGTAATCCAAGATTTTACGATAATTCTGACTATCTTCCATTTGAAAAAATAGCTGGAGCAATTGGAAATTACACAGAGTTATTTAACTATTTAAATTATCGTTTTAATGTTGAGAAAAAAACTACAAATCCGAAGATCATAATATCTGATAAAAGGCAGATAACAAATTTATCACTTTTTAAACATTTTGAAAAATTTATTGATGTAGTTGAAAGTCCAAAAGATTTTAATGAGAAACGATTTGTTACTGAAATTAACAAAGTAGCAATTGATATTGCTTCAATATTTGATGGTAAATATTTTCCACATCCATTTGCAGCAAATTTTGTTAACCAAAAAACAAAAAATTTAAAAAATAAATATTTTAAAAATTTTAAACTTTCAGATGATGATTATAAAAAAGGTTTTAAAAACTTACAAAAATTTGGAATAAAAAAAAACGATTGGTACGTTTTATTTCATATTAGAGACAGAGATGGAGATGAATACAGAAATTCAAAACCTGAAACTTATATAGAAGCAATGAAAAGTGTTATTAAAAAAGGAGGTTGGGCAATTAGAGTCGGCAGGCACGAAAGATATAAGTTTCCAAAAATAAAAAATTTAATTGATTACTCCTTTTCAAATATAGCCAGTGATAGCATGGATATTTTTCTTGCAGCTACTTGTAAATTTTGTGTTGCCACATCTTCTGGTTTTGCACCGATACCAAAATTTTTTGGAAAACCAGTTCTGCTAAGTAATTGTCTACCAACCTCAGCTTATTTAGAATTAGATAAAAGCGATTTATTTTTACCTAAGAAACTTTTAAAAAAAAATATAAAAAAAATAATTAATTTTGAGGATTATTTCGGTTTTCCAACAAATTATTTTCACAGCCCAGAAGTTTATGAGAAAAATCAAATTTCAATAGAAAATAATACTACAAATGAATTAAAAGCCGCTACAAATGAAATGTTCGAAATATGCTTAGGGAAATTAAACCCTAATTTTTTAAGCAAAAATAAATTATTCAAGGAAAAATTAAAAAAAGACCTTAAAAATGATTTTGAATTTGATTTATCACACGAATGTTTTTTTAGTGAAAGTTTAATAAATAATTATATTTAAATGAAAAATTTAAATTTTATATCTAAATTACACAAATCTACCAAAAGAAAATATTTAGATCGAATGGTAAATAAAAAGGTTTTGTGCATGAAAGAAGCAAAAAAATATGAATTTAATTATTGGGATGGAAATAGAAAATATGGATATGGTGGATATAAATATATTGAAGGTAGATGGGCACCAGTCGCTAAAAAACTGATTAAATTTTACAAATTAAAAAACAATTCAAAAGTATTAGATGTAGGGTGTGGTAAAGGATTTCTTCTTTACGAAATAAAAAAAATTTTACCAAATATTAAAATTTGTGGTTTCGATATATCAAAACACGCAATTAAAAATAGCAAGAAAGAGATAAAAAAAAAATATTTTTATTCACGATGTAAGAAGAAAGTTTCCCTTTAAAACAAAAAACTTTGATTTAGTTATTTCTCTTGGATGTTTACATAATTTAAAGGTGTTTGATCTTGAAAAAGCATTAAAAGAGATTTCGAGAGTTTCAAAAAGGCAATACGTAATGGTTGAAAGTTTTCGAAATGATCAAGAAATGTTTAATTTACAATGCTGGGCTTTAACTGCAGAAACCTTTTTTCATGTTTCCGAGTGGAAATGGATCTTTAAAAAATTCAATTATAAAGGAGAATTTGAGTTTATCTTTTTTGAATAATGCAAATGAAAAAAAAATATAAATATCCCTGGTTTAAACCTTTTATCAACAAAAATATTAAAAAAAATTTTAAAAAAATTTTTGATAAAAATCAAATGACAATGGGCCTAAAAACTTATGAATTAGAAAAAAAATTACAAAAATACTTGAGAGTAAAACATGCAATTTTAACTACTAGTGGCACCAGCGCAATAACAATGGCTTCCTTAGCAATTGGTTTAAAGCCAGGTGACAAAGTTATTATACAGAATTTAACCTGGGTGGCATCTATAAACCCATTCTTGATACAAAACTGTAAAATAATATTAATAGATACTTTAAAAAAACAAGAAATTATCGATTACGATAAATTGAATAAATCAATAAAAAAACACAAACCTAAACTTGTAATTCTTGTACATTTAAACGGACAGGCTGTTTACAATAAAGAGTTTGATCGTTTACAAAAAAAAATGAAGTTCAATGTAATCGAGGATGCTGCTCAATCTTTTCTTGTAAAGAAAAGTAACCAAAAATTCTCTGGTACAGTTTATAACATTGGTTGTTTTTCATTTAGTATTTCAAAATTAATAAATATGATTTATGGAGGATTATGCGTAACAAATAATAGTAAACTTGCAAAGAAACTTATAGCTATAAGAAATAATGGAGTAAATTCTGAACCTGAAAATGCAAGATTGGAATTACCTACAGAAAAAGGACTTAATTTTAAACCAAGCGATTTACACGCTTCTGTTGCATTAGAGAATTTAAAGGAAAAAAGTAGAATTTTTAAAAATTCAAAAAAAATTTATTTATTTTATGAAAAAAACCTTAAAAATAAAAAACTTGAACTTGTTAAAATAAACATCAAAAAATTTGTACCAGTATATATTCAGGTTTTAGTTAATAATAGAATGAAATTTTATAATTATTGTAATAAAAATTCTGTTCAGCTGCATTTTGGTATTAGAACCTTAAACCAAGGTATTATTGACGGTAAAAAGAAAGATTTAAAAAATTCAATATTCTTATCTAATAATCTTATAAGAATACCGTGTGGTCCCTCATATAAATTAAATGAATTAAAAAAAATTGTTAAGGTTTTAAATAAATACTAATAGATATGCGATATTCAAAAGAAAGCAAAGAAGTTCTTTATAATAAATCTGATTTATTAACTTTAAGAAAAAAAGATTTTAAATTTCTTTCAAGAATTGCCAAAAAAAATAAAAAAAAAATAGTTAGATTATGTGTTCATAAATCAAAAAAAGAAATTATACATCAAATGTTTATTGTTCATCCCATGAATTATTTTGTCCCACCACATCAACATAACAGAGAGGAGTCAATGCTAATATTAAAAGGAAATGTTGATGTAATTTTTTTAAATAAATTCGGAAAAACAAAAAAGGTTATTAAAATGGGAGAATTTAAATCAGGCAAACCCTTTTATTATCAGCTACCCAAAAACACATTACATACTTTAAAAATAAAATCTAAGGAATTATTTTTTCTTGAGATAACAAGAGGCCCATTTAATAAAAAAAACATGAAAAAAATTAATTTTAAAATAAATTAAAATAATTTAAGTAAAATTTAATGTTAAGTATATTTCAAAGAGTAAATAAAATTTTTTTAAAAAAAGATAAAAAAAACTTATACAAAGTAATTGTATTAAAGTCTATTTTGGGAATTTTTGAAGTTGTGAGTGTTATAAGTTTTGTTCCTTTTTTCTACTTTATAAGTGACAAAAACTTTTTAATTGAAAATCTTTATGTTCAAAAATTTAATAATTATTTAAATCTAAATAATGCACAATTGACAGTACTAGTTATAATATTACCAATATTTACATTATTATTTTTAAATTTTTACAGACTTTATTCTAATTGGGTAGAGGCTAGAACTATCAATAATTTATGGAGATCTTTCCACTCTAATTTGTTTAATTATTATCTCTCAAAACCTTATTTATATCATGTGGAAAATGGGAGTAATGTTTTGTTAAATAATTTTATCTCAAGAGCAAATGATGCTTTGACCGGGTTAATGATACCTTCGTATCTTTTAATTGGAAGTCTTATAACATCTTCAATTATAATTTTTGCAATAATTCTTTATAATCCCATGGTAAGTTTTATATCTATTTTATTCATTATTTTATTTTATTTTTCTTTATTTCGATTTTTAAAAAAAAAAGTAGATCAATTTTCAGTTTTTTCTCCAATTTTTTCTCAAAGAACATTCAAAATCGTTGAAGAAAGTCTTAAATCAATAAAATCTATTAAAATTTCAGGTAACAAAAAATTTTTTCATAATCAATTTGATAATAATGCCATCACATACGCAAAAAACTCAACCTCTGTACAATTTTTTAGCACAACCCCTAAAGCTGCAATTGAAATATTTGCTTATCTTTTAATTTTTTTTCTAACTTTTTTTTACATGTACATGATTGATAAGAATATATCGAAAATAATTGTTGTTATTAGCGTTTATTTAATTACGTTACAAAAGCTTATACCTATAATTAATGATTTATTTACTAAATATTATACAATTTTACAAAATAAAAATACATTTGAACTTATAAGAGAGGACCTAAAGGAGTCAGAATTATTAAGTATTGAAAAAAAACAAAATGAAGATCATTTAAACAAAATTAATTTTAAAAAAAATATTTTAGCTGAAAAAATAATTTTTTCTTACGATCAAAAAAATCTTTTTACATTAACAGTTGATAAATTAAAAATTGAGAAAGGTGAAATATTAGGAATCACAGGTGAGTCTGGTTCTGGCAAATCAACTTTTTTAAATATTCTTACAGGTTTAATAAATTCTTCTCAGGGTAGCATCACTGTAGATAACACAACCATTAAAGATAAATATTTAACCAAAAGCTATCAGAATTTAATTGGTTATTTACCACAAAATATATTTATTCTAAATGACAGTATAAAAAAAAATATTGCATTTGGTGAAGATGAAAAAAATATTGATATGGAAAGGGTAAAAGCCGTAACAAAATTAGCATGCATAGATGATTATATTGAAAATCATTTACCAAATAAGTATGAAACTGATGTTGGGGAAAATGCAATAAAACTTAGTGGGGGTCAAAGACAAAGAATAGGTATAGCCAGATTACTTTATTCAAATAAAGAAATTATGATTTTTGATGAAGCAACAAACTCATTAGATGAGGATACTGAGGTAAAAATAATATCAAATATTTTATCACAAAAAGATAAAACAATTATTCTTGTCACACATAATCTAAAACTTCTTAAAAAAATTAAGAGGGTAATTCATTTTCAAAATGGAAGGTTATTCGAAAAAAATAGTTGATCATCTTAATGATTTAAAATAAGAGAAAATTATGGAAAATTTTAAAAATAAAACAATTCTTATCACAGGTGGAACTGGTTCGTTTGGACAATGCTTTGTAAATACATGTTTAAAAAAGTACAAACCAAAAAAAATTATTGTCTATAGTAGAGATGAATTAAAACAATCAGAAATGGAAAAAAAATTTTCTAGCACAAAATTCACTCAATTACGATATTTCATTGGAGATGTTAGAGATTTATCAAGATTAAAAATAGCAATGCAGGAAGTTGACATAGTAGTACATGCTGCAGCTTTAAAACATGTTCCAATTGCAGAATACAATCCTTTCGAATTCGTAAAGACAAATATTATTGGAGCTCAAAATATTATTGAGGCAGTTTTAGATATAAATTCAAGCGTATCTAAAGTAGTAGCTTTGAGTACAGACAAGGCAGCTGCGCCAATAAACTTATATGGAGCAACAAAATTAGCATCAGATAAATTATTTGTTTCAGCAAATAATATTAAAGGTAATAGAAAAATAAAGTTTTCAGTTGTCCGATATGGAAATGTAATGGGAAGCAGAGGCTCTGTATTAGAATATTTCCAAAAGTGCAAAAATAAAAAAACTTTAAATATTACTGATAAAAATATGACAAGATTTAATATTTCTATTCAAGAAGGTGTAGATTTTGTTTTATTTGCTCTTAAAAATATGTGGGGTGGAGAGCTTTTCATTCCTAAAATACCAGCTTACAAAGTTACGGATCTCGCTTTAGCCGTCGCACCAGGTGTAAGACATAAAATAATTGGAGTTAGACCTGGCGAGAAAATTTACGAAGAAATGCTTACATTAACTGACGCGATTAGAACTGCAGAATTTAAAAATTATTATGTAATAATGCCTGATTCAAAGTACGTAAAATGGAATAAAAATAAATTTTTAAATAAAAATCCCAAAGATAAAGGTAGGGTTTTAAAATCTCCTTTTTCCTATAATAGTCAAAATACAAAAGATCGTTTAAAAGTAAATGATCTCAAAAAAATTTTACATAAAAAATAATAAATTCATAAAAATTTTTAAAAATGATCCCATATAGTAGACAAAATATTAATCAAAAAGATATCTCAGAGGTAAATAAGGTTTTAAGATCTAATTTTTTAACACAAGGTAATAACGTTATGAGGTTTGAAAAAATAATTTCAAAATATACCAAAGCAAAATATTCTGTTGCCGTAAATAGTGCTTCTAGTGCTTTACACATTGCATGTTTAGCATTAGGTGTAAAAAAAAATGATATTGTTTGGACAGTTCCAAATACATTTGTAGCTTCTGCTAATTGTGCTATTCATTGTGGGGCAACCGTAGATTTTGTTGATATTGATCCAGATGATTGGAATATTTCCATTTCTTCACTTCAAAAAAAATTAAAAATTGCTAAAAGAAGGAATAAACTACCCAAGTTAATAATACCCGTCCACTTTGCAGGTTTACCCTCAAACCAAGAAAAAATTTGGGCATTATCTAAGAAATATAAATTTAAAATATTAGAAGACGCATCACATTCGATAGGCGCAAAATTTAAAAAACAACGGTCTGGCAGTTGCAAATGGTCAGATATAACAGTCTTCAGTTTTCATCCTGTAAAAATTATTACAACTGGCGAAGGCGGTATGGCATTGACAAATAATAAAATTTTATCAGAAAGAATGAAAATTTTAAGAACAAATGGAATTTCACAATCTAATTTCTTTAATAAAAAAAATAAAATTAAACCATGGTATTACGAACACCAAACACCAGGTTTTAATTATAGGATGAACGATATATCAGCAGCACTTGGAATTAGTCAGTTTAAAAGATTAAAAATGTTTGTAGATAAAAGAAATAAAATTGCAAAAAAATATAAGAAATATTTTAAAAATACCCCGATCAAATTCCAGAAAATCCATAAACACTGTTATTCTAGTTACCACTTATTTCCAATTAAATTTGATTTAAGAAAAGCAAAAAAAAATTATTTAAATATCTTTAAAAAATTTAGATCCAATAATCTCTATGTTAATTTACATTATATGCCATTACATCTAAGTCCATATTTCAAAAAGAGAGGTTTCAAAAAAGGTGATTTTAAAAATGCAGAAAACTATGCTGAAACTGCAATTAGCATTCCGATATTTTATCATCTTAAAGACTCTCAAATTTTAAAGGTAGTTAAATTAATTAAATCTTTATTTTAAATAATGAAAAATAATAATATTATTATTATTCAATCAAGACAGACGTCTACAAGATTTCCAAATAAAGTTCTTAAAAAAATTGGAAAATTTACTGTATGTGAAATAATTAAAAAAAGAGTTGAAAAAAGCAAGTTATCAAAGCAAATTATATTTGCTATACCAAATAATAATAAAAATAAAAAACTCTTTCATCATTTAAAGAAAATTAAAGCCAACATTTTTTTGGGAAGTGAGAAAAATGTTTTGAAAAGGTATTTTTATGCAGCAAAAAAATTTAAAGCAAATAATATAATAAGGATAACAGGGGATTGTCCTTTAATAGACGGAAAACTTATTGATGAAATGATTACAAAACTAAAAAAAGGTAAATTTGATTATGTCAATAACGCTAAACCTCCACATTTTTCTGATGGATTTGATATTGAAGTTTTTAATTTTAAATCATTGAGACTTGCTTTTGAGGCATCAACAAATGAAATAGAAAAAGAACACGTAACACCATTTATTAAAAAAAATAAAAAACTTAAGATTGGAAGATTTAGTCAAATTAATAGTTTTGATACTAAACTTTCAATAGATAGACCAATTGATCTAAATAACGTAAAAAAAATATTCAATTATTTTAAACCAAATATTTATTTTTCTGTGAATTCTATTTTTAAGAAAAAATTACACTTAAGATTAAAAAAAAATAATTTTAATAAAGAACTTTCACTTAAGTTAAAAACCTCAAATGGTCAAAAATTTTGGAATAAAGCTAATAAAGTAATATCAGGTGGAGGAATGCTTTTATCTAAATATCCAGAAAGGTATTTACCAGATTATTGGCCAACGTATTTCAAATCTGCCAAGGGATGCTTTGTAACAGATTTAAACAAAAATAAATTAATAGATTTTTCATTAATGGGTGTTGGTACAAATGTTTTAGGTTATGCAAATACTAAAATCGATAATGCAGTTAAAAGAATTATTCCAAAAAGCAATATGTCCACTTTAAACTGTACTGAAGAAGTTTCTTTAGCGGAAAAGTTAGTAGAACTTCATCCATGGGCACACAAGGTAAGATTTGCAAGAACAGGTGGTGAAGCAAATGCAATAGCAGTCAGAATAGCAAGAGCAGCTTCAAAAAAGGATAACGTTGCATTCTGTGGTTACCACGGTTGGCATGATTGGTATCTTTCAACTAACTTGAACAATAAAACAGAAAAAAAAAACTTAGACTCTCATCTTATTAAGGGGTTAAAAGTGGAAGGTGTTCCAAAAAGTTTAAAACAAACATCCTTCCCATTTAATTATGGAGACTTAGGTTATTTAAAAAAATTAATTTATAGAAAAAATATTGGAATTATAAAAATGGAGGTATGTCGTAATACTCAACCTAATATTAAATTCTTAAAAAATGTAAGAAAAATTTGTAATGAAAAAAAAATCATATTAATTTTCGATGAATGTACAACCGGCTTTAGACAAACATTAGGAGGTTTACACAAAGATATCGGTGTTAATCCAGATATAGCAATATTTGGAAAAGCTTTAGGAAACGGTTATGCAATTACAGCAATTATAGGAAAAAAAGATATAATGGATTATACTCAAAATACTTTTATTAGCAGTACTTTCTGGACAGAAAGAATAGGCCCTACTGCAGCTTTAGCAACCATTGAATTCATGAAAAAAAATAGCACTTACAAGAAAATAAAAAAAATTGGCGAAAAAATACAAAAAAAATGGAAAGATATTTCTGATGAAAATAAGATTCAAATTAAAATAAATGGTATTCCATCATTAACAAATTTTAATTTTTTGAGTTCAGACCATCAAAAGTATAAAACTTTAATTACCCAAGAAATGTTACTAGATAATATTTTAGCAACGACTGCTGTATATCCGTGTATTGACCATAGTGATAAAATTATCGAAAAATACTCTGACAAACTTAATGACGTTTTTAAAGTTATAAAGAAGTGTGAAGAGGGTTATGACATTAATAAATATTTGAAATCAAAGGAAAGTATCAAAGGTTTTAAAAGACTTAATTAATGAAAAATAAAATTTTAGTAGTAGCAGCACATCCAGATGATGAATTCTTAGGTTGTGGAGGAACTTTGATAAATCACACAATAAAAGGTGATAAAATTGGAATATTTATTTTATCCGAAGGTTTTACTTCAAGAGACAAAAATAGAAATGTAAATAAAAGAAAAAAAGATCTCTCAAATCTTAAAAAGTCTGCAAAAAGAATTGCATCTAAAATCAATGCTAAATTTATTAAATTTGGTTCATTTCCCGATAATAGGATGGACAGTGTTGATTTTCTTGATGTCGTAAAAAAAGTTGAAGATGTAATTAAAAATTTTAAGCCCAACATAATTTATACTCACCACCCTAATGACTTAAATATTGATCACGGAATCGTTCATAAAGCTGTGATCACAGCAGCTAGACCACAACCTAAATACTGTGTTAAAAAAATTCTTATGTTTGAAATTTTATCCAGTACAAATTGGACAACAAAATTTACTAAAAAAAAGACTCTTTTCAATCCTAACTATTATGTTGATATTAGTAAAACTTTAACAAAGAAGTTAAAATTATTAAGATACTATACTTCAGAAATGAAAAAGTGGCCTCACAGTAGATCGATAAAAGCAGTAAAAGTTTTAGCAAATTACCGTGGATCATCAGTTGGAGTAAATGCAGCAGAGGCATTTGAACTTGTAAGAAATTTAAAAAAATAAAGTGAACGTAGTAATTAGAGTTGATGCTTCGGAAAAAATTGGCTCAGGACATTTTTTTAGAACTTTTTTACTTGCCAAATATTTAAAAAAAAATAAAAAAATTCATTTTATTTCAAATAATCTTAAAAAAGAATATCTTATTAGGTTAAAATCTGAAAACTTTTTTCATCATAATATTAAATTAAAAAAAAATTCTTCAGTAGAGGACGCAAATAAAACAAATCAAATTTTGAGAAAAATATCTAATCCTGTAGATTTACTAATAGTGGATAGTTATAAACTGGGTATAGAATGGGAAAATATAACTAAATCATACGTAAAGAAATTAATGGTTATAGATGATTTTTTTAGAAAGCATAACTGCGATATTTATTTAAATTATACAAACTATAAATTTCATAAAAATTTTTTACCATCTAAATGTTTAAAACTTATAGGCCCAAAATATATAATTTTAAATACAAAATATACTCAAAAAAATAAGAAAGAGGATAATAAAAAAAAATTTAATATTTTTGTTTTCATGGGTGGTGCCGATAGATCAAATTTTACTTTAAAATTATTTAATTATTTTAAAAAACCTATTTTTAAAAATTTTAAATTTAAATTTGTAATTGGAATTAATAATAAAAGAAAAAATTTATTTATCAAAATGGGAAAAAAAATAAATAATTTTAATATTTATTATAATTTAAAAAATTTGAAAAGTTTATTATCCTCCTCAAGTTTTTGCATATCAAATGGCGGTCAAGTGATATGGGAAATTATATATAATAAAATTCCAAATATTATTTTCTGTAAAGATAAATATAGAAATAATATTATATTTAAAAATCAAAAAATTTTACATTCGTATATATTTGAAATTAACAAAAGTAACATGTTCCAACAATATTTAAAAAAAACTGATTCTTTGATAAGAGACTATAGCTCGCCTAAAAAAAAAATGTTAATTAAAAACAAAATAGTAGATGGTAGAGGTTTACAAAGAATTTTACAAAAAATTAAATAATGAAAAAAATTTTACTTGTTGGTGCTGGATATAATTACTCTGAAATTAATCCTATACTTAAAAATCTTAAAAATAATGAGAAATTTAAAATAGATGGAATTTTAGATGACAACAAAAAACTTTATAAAAAAAATTATAAAGGAATACCATTCTATGTTGGTTTAGAAAACGCACCAAAGTTTAAAAATCATTACTTTGTTTTTGCAATAAGTTCTTACAAGTATTCTCATTTAAGGGAAAAAATATTTCAAAAAATGAAAGTAAGCAAAAAAAGGTTTCCAAACATAATTCATAGTTCAGTTATATTTGAGGATAATGTTACAATTGGATATGGAAACATAATTTATCCATATTCGATAGTGTGTTCAGAAACTAAGATTAAAGACTTTTGCGTTTTAACTTATTCCTCAATTATTGCACATAGAGTTGAGTTGAACTCATTCTCTGTGATTGGATCTAGAAGTTCGATTTTAAATAATTCAAAAATTGGTAAATCTGTTTTTTTAGGTGCTAACGTTACTATTGGAGAAAGAATTAAAGTAGATAATAACTCAAAAATTGTTATTGGGAGTGTAGTGACTAGGAATGTAGGTAAAAACAAATTAGTCGTTGGAAACCCAGCAAAAATTTATGAAAATCACATCTAATTATTTTGAAGATTTTGTTAAAAACAAATTAGTTTTACAAAACAATGTGTTTCAACCAAATTTAACTACAAAGCTAAGTTATGAAGCCGCAAATGAAAACGTCTTAGATAAAAGTAACGTTTTAGATCTTGGTTGTGGTTCAGGTATTATAGGAATTTTAATTAAAAAAAATAATAAAAAAATAAAATTATTTTGTTCCGACAACCATAGTATTTCTGTAAAACTAACTAAAAAAAATTTAATAAAAAATAAAATTAATGCCATTGTAAAACAAGGAGATCTATTAAGCCCATGGAAAGGTATAAAGTTTGATTATATAATTAATGATGTATCAGCGATTTCATCTATTATTGCTTCTAAAACCAATTGGTTTTCAAAAAATATACCCGCAGATTGTGGAAATGATGGTACTAAACTTTCGATAAAAGTTATAAAAAATGCAAGAAATTATTTAAAAAAAGAGGGAGTATTACAATTACCTTTGCTTAATTTATCAAATACAGGAAAGATTATGAAAGAGGCAAAAAAATTTTACTCTAAGTCCGATATCATTAAAACAGAAAAATGGTTTTTACCTGAAAATTTAATGAGACTTAAACCACTGTTTCTTAGTTTAAAAAATAAAAAAAAGATCAACTTTGAGGAAAAATTTGGTAAAATTATATGCCAAACCTCAATTATGATATGCAAATTATAATATGAAAAAAATTGACTTAATCAGGATCATAAAAAAATATTTGAACAAAAAATATCATAAAAATATTAACAAAGTTGAATGGGACTCACTCGTCCATTTAAATATTTTGATGGAACTTGAAGGAAAGTCATCAAACAAGGTCTCAGAAATAAAAAAAATTACAGATGCAAATTCTCTTAATAAACTGACAAAATTACTCTCTATAAACGGAGTTATTAAAGATGATTGAAGGATCTTATATTTTTGGATCTAAAAAAGTTGATATTAAAAAAAGATTTAAGTATTTAGGAAAAAAAAAGCTAAACGATCTACTTAGTAAGACTGGTATAAATTTTATATATGAAGCCAAAAAGAATGAAGATTCATTATCTTTAGCAATAAAAGTAACTAAAAAAATTTTAAAACAAATTAAAAGCGATGTTGAATGTGTAATTTTTATATCCCAGTCACACAGATCATCGATCCCTCCAAGTGGTGCACTTCTTCATTCAGAAACAGGTTTAAAAAAAGAATGCGCTGTTTTTGATTTAGTACAAGGATGCTCAAGTTTTCCTTATGCATTAACTATGGCGATCAACATGATAAATAGCAAAACTTTTAATAACTGTTTAATCATATCGTCTGAAGTGTATACAAAGTTTATTGAAAAGAATAACAGATCATGTGCATCAATATTTAGCGATGCAAGTTCAGCAATATTTTTAAATAAAAATAATATACCAAAAATTTTATCAAGTATTTTTTATACTGATGGAAGTGGTCAAGATAAACTTTTCAAATCTAATAAAAATAAAATTATAATGAAAGGTGCAGACGTTTTTACTTTCACTATTAAAGAAGTACCTCTAGCTGTTAATAAAATGCTTAGTTCAGCAAAATTAAGTATAGATCAAATTGATATGTTTTTTTTTCATCAAGCTAGCAATATAGTTTTAGAAACACTTAGGAAGAAATTAGATATACCTAAAAAAAAATTTTTTAAAAATTTCTCTGAAATAGGAAATACAGTTTCATCAACTATACCAATTTCATTAATTCATGGAAAAAAAAATAACCTCATTAAATATAATAGACCGATTATGATTTTAGGTTTTGGTGTTGGCTATTCTCTGAGTGGTGGGATATTTAGTTTTGATAAAAAATAAAAATATTTTAATTACAGGTACATCCAAGGGTATTGGTAACTTTTTAGCTAAAAAGTTTCTTAAAACAGGTAATAATGTTTGGGGATGTTCAAGAAAAAAAAATAATATAAAACACAAAAACTATTTCCACAAAAAATTAGATTTAAGTGATGAAAAAAAAATTATTAAGTGGGTAAAAGAAATTTATAAAAATAATAATTTTAAAATTGATATATTGATAAATAATGCTGCTATTTATGAAAAAAATTTAAATTTTTTTAATAAATTTAAAAATATTTCAAATACTTATAAAATAAATCTGATAGCCCCAACTCTTTTAACTAATATAATTTCAAAACAGATGTTAAAAAATAGAAGTGGATTAATAATTTTTATTTCATCGGTAGCATCTATTTTGCAAGAACCTGGAACATCACTATATGCGTCATCTAAATCTGCAATAGAGAGTTACGCAAAAGTTATCAAAAGAGAATTGTTAAAATTTAATGTAAAAGTTTGTGTCTTTAGAATTCAATATATAAAAACTACTTTGTCCAAAATTATAAACCAAAAAAAAATTTCAAAATTAAAGCAGATTTTTGCATCAAATAAAATTAGTACAAAAGAAAAGCTTTATCGTGAAATCGTTAAAATATTTGTGCTTAAAAACCCGCCAGCTATTATTTCTGACAGAAAAAAATAATGACTCAAATAATTAAATTAGGTAATAAAATTATTGGAAAAGGAAAAAAAACTTTTGTTATTGCTGAGATCGGAATTAATCATCAAGGGGATTTTCAAAAATGTAAGACATTAATTAAAGAAGCATCTAAATGTGGCGCAGATGCAGCAAAAATTCAATTAGTGAATTTAGAGGAAAGTTATAATGAAGATACAAAGTCTTTTAAAGAGTTTAAAAATAAAAGTTTTTCAGATCAGCAATTAATTACTCTTAAAAAATTTGCCAAAAAAAATAATATTTTATTTTTTGCTACTCCAGGAGATATTTCAAGCTTAAAAAGATTAATTAAACTAAAATTTGATCTTATTAAGATTTCATCTGGATTATCTAATAATTTCCCTTTATTAAGAGAAGCGATTAAATCTAAAATTCCATTAATAATTTCTACAGGGATGTCTAATAAACAAGATTTAATTGAATTAAAATTATTTTTAAATAAGTTTAATTTTAATAAAATAGTTATTTTAAAATGTGTTTCTACTTATCCAACAAATTTAAAAGAAATAAATTTAAAAACATTTTTAACACTTAAAAAAATATTTAATTATAATATTGGGTACTCTGATCATTCTCTAGGTAATATCGCTTGTATTTCTGCTGTATCACTCGGTGCTTGCGTACTTGAAAAACATTTTACTTTAAATAAAAAACTAATAGGGGCAGATCATAAGATTTCTTTGGAGCCAAAGGAATTTAAAGAAATGGTTATTAAAGTTAGAGAAGCTGAGAAAGTATTGGGAAAAGAGAATAAAATGCTTAGTTTAAAGTTATCAAAATTAAGAAAATATAATTTTAGGTATTTAACTTCTTTAAATAAAATAAATAAAAATGAAAAATTTTCATTAAATAATATTTCTTTTAAAAGACAAAAAAAAACCTCAGGTCTATTACCTAAATTTTTTTTCAAAATAGAAGGTAAAAAAGCTAAAAGAAACATTAAAAAAAATACCTTAATAAAATTTTCTGATGTTAAATAATGAGTTATAATATTTTAATTACAAGCATTGGCGGTATAAGAGGACGTGATTTATCGTTAAAACTCAAAGAAAGTCTGAAAGATACAAAAATTTTTACAGGTGATGCAATTTTTCAAGAGAATATGGAATATTTTTCTGATGGTTTTATTTTGCTTAAAAATACAAAAAACAAAAAAAAATATATTTCACATTTATTAAAAGTAATAAAAGAAAATAAAATAAAATTAGTAATACCAGGATCAGATGAGGAAGCTATTTTGATGTCAAAGTTTAAAAGAGAAATTAAAAAAAAAGGTACCAAAGTAGCCACTGATGACTACAAAATTCTTAAACATTTTAAAGATAAATATAGTACCTATGAAAAGCTTACCAAAAATGGACTTTACAAAATATACTGGGAAAAAATTAAAAGTTTTAAGGAACTTAAGAGTAAGATAGATAAAATTTTATTATCAATTGAAGAAATTGTAATTAAGCCTGTTAATTCAAGAGGTGGTAGAGATGTATCAATTGTAACAAATTCAAATATTAAAACTAAATATTTTAATTATAAAAAGGAGGTATTAGTTTCAAAAAAAAACTTTTTAAAACATTACCTTCATATTTATAAGGACAAATTCCCATTAATATTAATGGAGAGACTTCAGGGAGTGCCATTGGATGTAGATGTATTATCTTGGAATGGTAACTTAATTAAGTGTGTTGTTAGAAAAAGGATTGGTTATCAAGGTATTAATGGCAACATAATAATGAAGCATAACCCTAAATTTATAAATTATATAAAAAAAATAGTTAAATGTTTTAATTTAAGTTGGATTTATGATTTTGATATAATGTTAGATAAAAAAAATAATCCAATTTTGATTGAATTGAATCCTCGAATAAGCGGAAGTATTTCAAGTAGTTTATGCGCAGGAATTCCATTATTTTCTGATCTTTTAAAATTATCAAAAAATAAATTAAATTTAATTAAAAACCAAAAAATTAAACGTAATAAAATTATCAAGTCTTTTTATTGTTCAATCAGTAAATAATTTTGAGTAAATTAATTAACCTTTTTAAACTTTTCACAAAAAAAAAGTTTTATATAAGAATTCCAAAGGATATAGATGTTTTAATATTCGGGAAAACTATTAAATCATTTAATTTGAAAAAAAAGATTTTTATTTTGGATAATCAAATTTTTATTTTAATACTTTTTAAATCTTTAATCAAAAATATATTAAGTGGAAGTTTTAGTTTAAGTAAATTAAATAATATTTATTTCTACGAAACTATAAAAATTATCTCACCCAAAATTGCTTTAGGAAATGAAATAAATATGAATATTTTTAAATTTAAAAAATTCTT
>MDSZ01224514.1_pt1 | contig 25045 bp, 20 predicted proteins | sample 811201 | NCBI WGS metagenome assembly MDSZ01 (sample SAMN05326647, study PRJNA326480) | marine metagenome | isolation source: seawater | place: Indian Ocean: North | collected 2010
GATCCGGAAATATTTTGAACTAATTCATTTCCGATATTTTTTAACTCAATTTTTATCAATTTAGTTTCACCCGGATTAATAATACTACCTGACATATATTCATATGAATTATAAATTAACCTTGGACCGTAAATATAAATAGGTATGTAGCTATGTGTTTGATTGATATTGATATCTGATACTGTTAATATAATACCTAGTTCTTCACCATCAATTGCATTTTCATTTACAGTCATGTAGTAAGTAAGTAAAACTTCCTCATTTGGATTTATAGTAGAAATTGTCTCTGATGAATTTTCGAACGTTACAACGCTATTCTCACTAAATATATCAACTGTTAAATTTGTTTCTGTAATTTCGCCATAGTTTTTTACTGGAATTGAAATTTCAATATATTCTCCTGGATTTACACGTCCATCATTATTACCAAATGTTTCACCATTGCCTTGTTGTAAGCCATCATTAATTCCTATTCCTTGAGAAATCGCACTTACTGACAAAAAGGAATTATTTATTGATATAACACCCTCATGAGGAATATGATTTCTCTTAATGACAGTTACATCAAGATTACCAACTGGAATATTCTCTAAATGAAAAAGAGCCAATCCGCTACCATTAGTCATTTTACTTTCAAAAATAATATCGTCATCCATAAGCAAAGTTACAAAAGCGTCTTTAATTGGGTTACTATTTTCATCTCTTACAATAATTTCAACTAAATTTGATCCAAATGACAAATTCTGATCATAAACTACATTCATTGTTTTTGGTGTATCTGTCCATAAAAGAGTAGCGGGATCTCCCATAAGATTATTCCAATGAGAGAAAATATCTACATAATTATTATAATTAGTGGGATAGGTCTTTATTAAATGCAACTTTCCATGCACCAATGCTTCCCCTGCAGTCAATGCCTCACCAGGAAAAAGTCCCCAATACATACCCATATTCATAATATTATTGTACATTGTATGAGTTCCAGAGGTTGCTGTGCCAACTGATGCAATTGCACCTTTTGGTGAGTTTTCACTGCCTGCTTCAAAAAATTGCTCGGACAATGATTCGCCTCCCCATGACCCTGCATAATCTCCGGTACCACATGTTAGAATTGTTGCAAAAGGGAGCATGAAACCGTTATTAGCATTATTAATCTGGGAAGCCCCAAAACCACTCACGCCAATGTATCCACGGTAATTCAAAAATAAGGTACCTTCATTTAATTTTGAACTCATGAAATTTGCCCATCCATTATTGTATTCATAAGATACATTTTCAACATCGTACTCATCTAAAATATCATTTAATGCCATATTTGTAATTATGGTCGAAACGCCTGAAGAAGATGGATCCCCAGCCAATGCTGCTTTTTCGTACCAATCTGTTCCTGTTTGAGTCAAAAATGTAGCTTTTTCATAGTGAATGATTTTATTTACTACTGTGGCTAATCCACTTGAACTACTAACTGAAAGTCTGCCTACAATAACATCTGGATAAATATCATCATTATCTAACAATCCATAGGGGTTATCTCCATTTCCCTGATATCCAGACCATGACTCAGTCCATGCAGGGATATTATAACTTCCGCCTGCATCACCTACTAATGTTATAAATTCTGGTTTTGGCTCATAATTTTCATAAGCCTCTACGATGTGATTTTTTATCGCATTCGAACTTTCTCCAATTTCAGAAGTAGAAACAGTATAAGTTGTATAGCCTTGTTTATGTCTCCAATTAATAAGATTTTGAATATGATTATTATTTATAGAATTGCCACCGCATATAAACATAACTGAAGGTTTTTGAATATTTATATCTTCCGTTCTTAGGAAATTTGGTATAACACTTTCATACATTTTTATAAATGGTCTAGAATACACTGTTTCAGAAAAGTCTTCAACTCCATTGACTGGTGTAATTATTATCTCTACACTATTGTAAACTTCCAAACGTTTTTGCATTGGGAAATATTTGAAAGGAATAAATTCAATTGATATCACATCTATGCTTCTAAAAGTCTTTGGCTCGCTCACATTTAAATGTTTTTTTGGATAGCTTTGAAGTTTAGAGTATTGAACGTTGTTAAATTCACTTTTTTCAAATATTTGAACACCTTTATCATCTTCAAAGTAGGGTAATAATTCTACATTTTCAATGATATATGAGCTGTTAACGTTATATTCAATATTATAATTAAGCTTTGAGTCAACTCTGTATAATGAGGAAAAAGTTGGCATATCCGGCATACCCTGATCAAATACCTGCCCTGTGAAGTCATACTGTATTTTTTTATAATTATCAAAAGATTCAAATTTAATTTCATCAAGTTTCAAATGAAGTTTTCCACCATTCTCATACGATTCGTATTCATAATGATTAATTGACGGAGTTGAGGCGGCGACTATATTGAATGTAAGCACCAAATATATAAAAATTTTCATTGTTTTATTCTCAATTATTGTTGATTTAATTAATAATGTATTATTCTAAAAAATATTAAGATTTAAATTACTGAAACACAGCTTAATGGATAATTTGATTATGTATCAAGTTGTAATTTAATAACGAATTTATTACAAATTTCATTTAATAATTATTTAACCATAAAATCCTTCAAAAATCTTAAATAAAAAGCATAAAGAAATTGTTATAACTGCCGGATGTTATGTAAGTTATAAACAAATTTATTTTATTATAATAATTTTTTACTCAACATCTAAAAAAGGAGTTTTAATTGTCAAAATTTAACACTTTAAAGAAGAAAATAAATGAAGGATTTACGCTAGTTGAAATTCTAATTGTGGTTGTAATTATCGGTATTTTGGCTTCAGTGGCAATACCAACATATATGAAGTATGTGGAAAGAGGGTATGCATCCGATGCAAAAGTTCAGATAAAAAATATTTTAGAAAATGCAGAGATATATAGGCAAGAAACCGGTGAGTGGCCTATCGATGTTCAAATTATGCTCGATGAGGGTGCATTAGGCATGAAAAAATCAGTGCTAAATAAATGGGAATTTGATTTACAGCTTGAGGATGATCAAAACGGTACTTCAGGGCAAATTACTGCAACAAGTCTTCCTGGCATGAGTGGTGGAGAAGGAAAACAAATTATATATTTAGTGGATGAAGGTGAATACGTTGGATATGGTCAAAAAAGAGAACAGTAAATGAGTGTAAAAATTTATGACATGCTAGGCTACGCTTTAGAGAGTGGGGCTTCAGACTTACATTTGAGTGTGGGCTCCGTACCAATGGTAAGACTTCATGGTCATATGAAAAAGTTAGACATGCCAGTCATGACCCAATCAGTCATGAAAGAAATTAAAAATGATATCTTAGATGAAAATCAGAAAACAAGACTAGAAAAATATCTCGAAATCGATTTTTCAGCTAAACTTGAGGGGAAAGGTCGGTTCAGGGTTAATTTTTTCAATCAGATTAATGGATACTCCGCAGTGTTTCGTACAATACCATCCGCAGTTCAGTCGACTGAACAACTTAATATTCCCCCGATTCTGAATCAATTGGCATTGAAAGAAAAGGGGTTAATACTCTTGACAGGTCCGACTGGAAGCGGTAAATCAACTACATTGGCGGCAATGATCCAACATATTAATGAAAATAAAGACAAGCACATTATTACAATTGAAGATCCGGTTGAGTACTATCATGAGTCAAACAACTGTCTCATTAACCAAAGAGAGTTAGGTCAGTCAACCCATTCATTTGCAAATGCACTAAAATCAGCTTTGAGGGAAGATCCTGATGTGATATTAGTTGGTGAAATGAGGGATTTAGAAACAATTCAACTAGCATTAACCGCGGCAGAATCTGGTCACTTAGTATTAAGTACTTTACACACATCAAGTGCAGTTAAAACTATAGATAGGATCATTGATGTATTTCCAGCTGGTCAAAAATCACAAATTCGATCTATGTTGTCAGAAAGTTTACTTGCTGTAGTTGCTCAAAAACTTTTATCAAATAGCAAAAAAAACGGGAGAGTTCCTGCAAGCGAAATAATGATTGCCACCTCTGCAATTAGAAACTTAATTAGAGAAGATAAAATATATCAAATCCCTACTTTAATTCAATCAGGTAGCAAGGAAGGCATGCAAAGTTTAGATGGAGATCTCCAAAGACTACTAAACCAAGGAGTTATTGATAGAAATGAGGCTATTTCGGTTGCTGAAAATCCAAAAATTTTCGAACAGGGTATATTTTAGGTTAAATTGAATAAAAATATAAATCTAAAGGGTTTTACTCTTATTGAAGCAATGATTGGAGTACTAATTACGTCTCTTGCTGCATCAGCTATAATGTACGGCGTAAGTTCTGTAAATTTTACATTGAAAAAAATAAGAGTGAAAGAAAAGGCATATGAAGCTTTAAGAGACTATACAGACTTTTTAAAAGCTAGAATAATGACAGAAGGGCCTGGAAACATAGGAGAGCCCTCTCAAAATGGAGAGGATGTGATTTTATTCAAAAATAAACAAGGAGAACCAGCTTATAAAGCGACATTGAATTATTTCCCAATCGAGAAAATTAGTAATTCAAATACAATTGGTGAAGTTTATTCACTAAGCACATATATCTTTTGGGATTTAAACGAAAATATACAAGATAGTATTATTTTTAACACTGTTCAATTTAAACTAAATTTATAGTGCAGAATAAAAGATATTATATTAATGGCTTTACTTTAGTTGAGATGATGTCGATTATTCTTATCAGTTCGATTTCTTTTTTAGGTATGTTTTACATATACACGGATGTTTCTAATAAATTCGAAAATGATTTAGTAAGATCTGAAGTTAAAACATACTGTAATTACACACTCGATGAAATGTCAAAATATATTAAAATGGCGGAAGATATTTCTTTTAACATATACGATCAAAATATTCAACTTATCACAGATGGTAATCTATTTGGAAGGAATTCGTTTTCACTCTCAAATGAAGAGGGTATCTTAATTAATGGAAACCCCATACACGATACCGAGAGTAAAATTAATATTAATGGTAATAATTCGTTAAACAATCATGTAGTCAAATACAATTCAACCGAAGAAAATGGATTTATTCGATATATCATCGATGACTGGGATATATACACAAAGCCAAATATTGATGGAACTACAACCAATGAGAATTCAGACTTAAGAGAATCTACTATAATAGTAGAAATCAGTGTTAATTTGATAATGGGATGGGATGAAGAAAGGATTATTGAAAATATGACTTTCAAAAAAGAAACGTTTTCTCCAACTAATTACATACAATCAAGAAGTACATGATGCTACACCTAAAACGAAAAATCAATGGTTTTATACTTCCTACGACTGTAATTTTAACTATGGTTGGTGCTGGTATTGTATTTGGTTATTACCAAAAAGGTTTAGCTGAACATCATCGTGTAGAATTAAAAATAGCGAAAACAAAGGCTAAATACAATGCAACCTCTGGCTTGGCTATAAAGGCATATGAAGATTTATTCCTTGAAGAGGTGATGCTTAATAATTCCGACACCATTAGAAGATATAATGGGGACTACATTGAAAGAATGGGCAGTTATGACTCCGTATCGATAAGAATTAGAAAAAACAAAACGGGACAACTAATCAGAGTGGCTAAGTCAAAAGGATTCTCAGAAGTAAAAACATTTTGGGGAAACGGATCATTTATGCTCGAAGATTCCGTTCTGTTGGTAACTGAACCTCAAAAAACATTAGCAACATATTTATATCTAACCGCTAGTGAAAAAGCTGGTGGGGCTCCTCAAACCATGGAAAACGGTAATAGGAGAGAAGTAACGTTTGGTAGTGGAGATAATTTAAACGCAGGAGATATTCAAACCAATGGGCAATTAATTATGAGTGATTTTGGCTGTCCTGTATTCACAACAACAGTCACCATAACAGAACAATGTGTCCAAAATCCAGATGGTACATATGATACTGAAGTAAATTATCCAGATTTAGGTTTCTGTAATGAAAATCAAGTATTCCAAGGCAGCCCCCCACTTGATACACTTCCACCTGTATGTCTGCCCCCACCCTCCTTTGATTCAAAAAAAGCATTTGCAGATGTCAAATTAAATTCTACTGAGTTACTTAAATGGTCGCCTTTTGGTATGAAAGATACTCTGATCATGACAGAAATTGAATTTATCGCAGATGGTGGTTTTTTTGCAAGAAGATGGTGGTACCTAGTTCCTCCACATTTAAAGCCAAATTTATCTGTCATTCAAGCTAGTGCACCACAGGCTGATGATTTATACGGTGTAACAAATCCAAATATAGATTGTACAAATTCTATTGACTTAAAAACATGTGATCAGTATAATGAAGCACTATATAATTATCATGTAAAACAAATAAATTCTGAAGGCAATGAAGTTTTGATTGACCAGGATATCTCAAACTCACACGGTTTTCATCATTACGATACTCATGTTTATCAATTTGACCCTAACAATCCAAGTTCTGCATTTTCGCCAGGTTCTGACAATCTTTTAACTGAAGAATTTTATCCTTATAATAATCCTACTGCAATCCATGTTGAAGGTGGCCCAGTTTTGGTTCGCGGTACTTATCAGGGGAAATATACAATTATCACAGATGAATATATCACATACAGAAGGCATGCATGGTCCCCAAATTTTTCATCTCCAAAAGATACTCTATGGTGTAATATTTGGATCGTGGATGATGTGAAAAATGTTGATGCTACCTCTTGGGGAAGTCTTTACCATGTACAGCCTGACGAGGATTGTACCGGTGGATCTAGTAATGTTATGGGTTTAGTATCGGGTGCAAATGTTTTTGTTGCAAATACTAGAGCTAATGGAGCAAGAGGTGGATTGTATGGTACCAATGTAATAATACATGCCCATATTATAGCGTTCAATGAGTCTTTCTCTATGCATTACTGGCAAAATAGCACGCAAATACCATACGGGTGTGGTAATGGCTTATCATGGAATGCGGGTTATGGAGATTGTAATGGAGATCGTTTTGGAGGCAACTTTAGTGGTACTAGTGACATAAGGGGCACAGTAACTCTATGGGGTGGTGTTGTTCAAAAATATAGAGGATATATGAAAAGAAATAGTCCTGGACCATACAACATATCTCCTGGTATAGGTATGAACAAAAACTATAATTATGATAATAATTTAAAGTGTATCGACCCTCCACTATATCCTGAAAGCGTGTTCTGCGATGAACAAAGTTGTGGTGGTGGAATATCATCTGAAGATGAGAAAGAAATTAATTTAAAAATAGCAAGTTACAGGGAATTTTAAACCAATATGAGTATAGGTATTGATATAGGCTTATCAACAGTTAAAATTGTTGAAATAGTTAAAAATGGAAATAAATATTTTGTAGAAAAAGCAGGAATAAAACACCTGATCCCTGAACTATCAAAGTACAATCCAGATAAAATAAATAAATCACATTGGGTTTCTGCGATTCAAGATCTATCAAAAGAACTAGGTATTCAAACAAAAAAAGTAAAATGTATTACATCAAATATATCTGGAAAGAATGTAAGTGTCAGACAAATTACAACTTTAGAAATGAATAAAGAGGATTTAGAGGCAACACTGGAGCTAGAGGCAAAAAAATATATTCAACTAGATGGTTCTGACCCCGTAATAGATTTTCATATTATAGGCCAAAGCCAAACAGAAATAGATAAAATAAATCTCTTATATTTCGCTACAACAAAAAATATCGTACACAAACATAATGATATGATGAAAGAATCTGGTTTTAAAAATGGTTATTTTAATACGGACTCAATTGGCTTAATTAATTCATATCTTTGTCAAAATCAACTTCCACAGTCAGGCACAGATGTTTTTATAAATATTGGAAGTAGCTCTACTCAGATTATAATATGGGGTCAAAATCATCCCTTTTATGTTAGAGAAATTGAAATTGCAGGGTATCATTTTATCAAATATCTATCAGAAAAAGAACAAATTGATTTTGATCAAGCAAATAAAATTTTAATAGAGATGGGCGTAAATTTTAAAAACGATGGCAGCACAAATAAATCTAGTGGTATTCAAATTGAAGAAAAAACTATTTTTGATGCTCTAGTTGATGATATTAGAAAAACACTACGATACTACATGAAAAATAATAATCAAGCCTATTTTAATAAGTTTTTGATTGCTGGAGGATCTAGCAGTATACCAAACTTATCTGAATATATTTCAACTGAATTAAAAATTACAATTAATAAATTTAATCCTTTTGAAAATATGGAATTAAAAAATTCAATAAACAATAAATCACAATTTGCACTTGCTGCAGGTTTAGCCATAACGGGATTGGAGCAAAATTAAAGTGGAAAATAAATTTGTTTTAATTAACTTGAACAAAACCGTAAGTAATGCAGAACTTCAAGAACTGCAACAAGAGAGAAAGAAGTGGATAATATTTACAGTTATAACTATGCTTATGGTAGCACTAGCTTTTTGGTTTATATCGATCAATAGTCAAGCGAATTTTATTATTAGTGAACGAAATAATGTTATCAATAAGCTTATTCAAGACACTGAAAACTTAAAAAATGAAGGTCAAATTAATTTATCCAAAAGAGATATAAATAATCTCATTAAAACAGAAGGTGAAAGAATAATCTGGAGTGAAAAATTGAAAATATTATCAGATATTACACCTGTTGATATGGCGATTACTGGACTGGAGTTCAAAAATTTGAAATTTACCATAAAAGGAATATCTAAAGTTCATGAAGACGAAAAAGAATTTCTGATTGTAGAACAGTTTATAAACATGCTCAAAACAAATGCTAGATTTTCAGATGATTTCAAAACAATAAAGTTTAAAGGTTCAGAACGAGATTTATCGAGAGGACAAGAGATTTTCAAGTTCACAATCGAAGCCGAACTAAATAAAAAATCTAAAAGAAAGCTGAGAAGGAAAAAATAATGAAACGAAACATGATTTTAATATCATCTGTAATAGGTTTTTTTATATTTTTACAATTAGGTGTCTCCTTTATATTCGCTGAAAAACCTAGTTTAATCAATAACTTAGAGGACGAAACCCAAGTCGCAAACGAAAAATTCATAACAGCTGAAATTTTATCAAATAGCTTAAATAAAGTATATGAACTTTTCCAAATTAATTTGTCTTCACAGATTAATCAGAGTCAAAATCAAGAATCTTCAATACCTTTCTTATCTGACCTAACAGAATTATTAACAAAATTGGAAATCAAAACTATTTTAATTAAGCCAAAAACAAAAGATAAAAAAGGTATGAACACATTAATTCCATATGAATTAGTCATAAATTGTTCTTTTGAAAAATTTGGTAAACTAATCACTGAACTAGAAAGCAATGAAAGGTTAATTGAGATTGAAGAATTTAATTTAGACAATGGGCTTGAGAGAATTAGATCTACGAATAAAGAACAGCAATTAAAATCGCAAGATATAACATTAAAAATAAGTACTATTACTCTTAATAAGATTAAAGGTAAAAAATCATGAATGCCAGAATGAAAGCGATTTGGAACTTAAGTATAGCTCTTGGATTAGTTGTGATTTTATTCTCAAGTTATCAACTTTATAATATTCAGGAAGAAATAAATATATTAAAACTAAATTTTGAAAATGAAGAAATCGGAACTGATAGATTGTTACAAAAAAATATAGAGAATCTTGAAACAAATTTAAAAAAAAGAGATGAATTTAATTTTAATATTGAAAATTCACCAACTGATTTAACGAATGTTGTTCAATTTGATGGGTACGATCCTAGATTCAATAGGAATTCTAAAAATATATATGTTACGGCAATAATAAGTTCATCAAAGTCTAATAAAAATAAAGCAATTATATTGTATAGGGATAATGAGTTTACGTTAATGAAAGGTGATTCAATTGCAGGTGGTTTAATAACAGAAATTACTACAACCGAAGTTAAATTTAATAAAAATGGATCAGAATCCGTTTTTTATAAAGGTTTAGAAAAAGAAATTTAAAAATTTTAACCATAGGAGATAAATTTTTGATAGTAAAAAAAATATACAATAAGGTCCTCATATGTTTCTTATTGCTCAATTTTTCATTCATTTCAGGTCAACCCAAAATAACATTACATGCAGAAAATAGTAGACTTTCAACTGTTTTATCAATTTTAGCCGAAGAAAGCGGATATAACATAGTAACAGGTCCAAATGTAAGTAAGGAAGATATGATATCAATTCATTTAGATGATGTTGATATTGAGCAGGCAATAAATTTAATCATAAGAGCTTCGGGTCTAGGGTATGAAATTGTTGGAAATTCAATTTTAGTTGCTGAGGCAAGTAAATTAAAAGCTGATGTAGGTATTACTTCTCAAGTTTATGACCTACAATATGCAAATGCTCAAGAAGTCTTAGAATTACTAAATAATATCACAGATCAAGTAACAGTTGATAAAACAGGTAATAAATTGTTGGTAAATGCAAGTCCAAAAAAATTAACTGAAATTTCTGAAATAATAAAAAAAGTAGATGTACCTGCTCTACAAATCATGTTAGAAGCAAAGTTAATTGAAGTTACAATTTCTGAAGATGAAAATCTTGGTATAGATTGGGCAAAGCTTGCACAAATTACAACTATCGTTGCAGAGAATGCACTTCCTATTAAATTACCAAACGGAAAAGAGACAGGTTCTGTATATCCTGGATATAATTTTAATACAGATAGTAATGGTGATATATATGAGGAAACCGGAACTTCATATAGTAGCGATGCTATCCCTACTATGCCCTTCGAAAGAATTGATCCGTTTGGAAAAGGAATACCTGGTTTCAGTCGATCATTGACAGCTTTTGACGTAACATTAGATATGATGCTAAAAAATAATCAAGCAGAAATTCTTGCAAACTCACAAGTAGTCACCTTAAATGGTAAAAATGCACACATTAAAATGGTTGATATTTTCCCATATGTCCTTTCAAGCGGTGGTGTTGGTGGACAAGTTCAAGTTCAAAGGGAAGAGATTGGAATTAAATTAGAAATACAACCAAATGTTAATACTGATGGGTATATAACAACCTCAGTTACACCTGAGGTTAGTTCAATATATGATTTTATTGGACCTGATAGAACGATACCTTGGGTAAAAAAACGTGAGTCAACCACAACAATTCGAGTTAAAGATAACGAGTCTATTATTATAGCGGGCTTACTATCTTCTGATAGGTCGTATGCAGAAGACAAAGTACCTTTTCTTTGGCGACTACCGTATGTAGGAAAAAAGTTTTTTACACACACAGTCGAAAAAGAAAAGAAAACAGATTTAATTATTCAAATAACACCAAGAATAATTAAAGATCACTACAGCGGAATAATAAAAAGTGATTTACATAAGGATATTGAAAAAAATAGTCCTATTGAATTAAATGAAGAAAAAAAAGAATATTTCGATCCAGAATCTGGATTAAAGGAGAGTAAATGAGATTATCTAATTCAAAGTTATTATCATATAGTATTTTACTTGTTTTATTTTTAATACTAGCATGCGATAGCAGAGTTCCAACAAATGTAACAAATGAACCTGGAGACGGTGATATTAATCAGTTAAATGTTTGGGTTAACTCTGGATATATTGTTTTAGATGGTGTTAATTCGATTCCGCAAGATACTATTTATGCTCAGATTTTAGATGAAAATGGGGGTCCAATAAACGATGTTTCTGTTAATTTCGCAATTAAAAATGAAAACAGCTACGGATCTTTGAGTTCAATAAATGTTTCATCCGATTCAACAGGCATGGCAATGAGCATATATTCCATTCAACCTGGACAAATTCCAGACGAGGTTGATTCTGTTGAGATAGATATTGAAGTAACTGTGTCAAATAAATCAGAAATGATAAATTTATCATTTGATATAGACCCCACATGGAAATATCCTGAATTAAATGTTGATCCTAATGGATTTAATTTTTATCCAAATGTTGATGAGTTAATACATATCATTGGAACTGAAGAAAATATCAAGGTAATTTCAAAAAATTCAAACGGAGTTGGAATATGTAATGTTCCTGTATATTTTAGATTAGAAAATAATAATCAAAATATATCTTATGGGGAAATCAATCAATTAGTATCAGAGTCTTGCGAGAGTAATCAATCAAATAATGATGAAGATAATTCCGGCCAGACCACCTCTACTGACTCAACTGCAGTAGCAGAAAATGGAATTTCATCTATAAAATATACTAATTTAAATGGTACTATTGAAGATGAATATGATATCCTCATCGCTTATGTAAAAGATCCAAATAATGATAATCAAGAGATTGCTGTTGATTCATTAAACATTAAATCAATAAGCCAAGAAGAAATTAATTTAGAACAGATTGCATTCATACATGTATGGACAAAATCATCTGAGTTAAGCATAGAAAATTTTCAAGGAACCTATACAGATACTATATATGCCGAAGCATTAGATCAATATGGTAGTAGGGTTGGTAATGTTTTGTTTAATTTTCAATTGGAAAATATAATAGTTAATACAGAATGGGGGTCTTTAGAAGCAAGTTCAGTAATATCAGACTCGTCAGGTTTGGCTATTAATACATTTAGAACATATCCCAATATTTTTAATAATGAAGAAGAAGATCATTTAATTGATATATCTGTATCTATACCAGGATCCTCAGTATCTTCGCAAAATATTAGTATTAATTTATTAAATAATTTACCCATATGTAGTAATTGTGAATCACAACTAACCCTAACCACAAGTCCAAACACATTACCATATGATAACCCCGAAAATAATGATTTACCTTTGGAGCAATCTACAATTACTGCCTTTATGGTTGATTCTCTTGGGAATCCACCTGCGGAAGGCACTATAATAGAATTTCAAAGTAAAACTCAAGATGAAAACGGCGATTGGGTTGATTTTGGTTATATAGAGCCCTATAAATATTTTGATGAAACAGGATTTGCTCATGCAGTCTTTAATATGGGAAATGACGCAGGTTTAGCTACAATTATTGGTTCTTCTAATGGTTTATCAGACACTGCTTATATAGTAATTAACTCTACAAATGCATCATACATAGAAGTTGTTCCCTCATATCCCAGTGAAATAACAGTAAGTGGTGGAGGTGGACAAGAAGCAACTGAAGCTGCAGTACAAATTAAAGATGGAAATGGAAACCTCGTCACTGGGGCGTATAAATTATTCTTCCAAATTGAATCACCTAGTCCAGAAGGAGTACACTTAAATGGAATTGAAGGTTCAACAAATGCAATTCAAATGTCTACAGTTGGTCAGTCTGCAATTACCATCAATTCTGGAAATAGGCCTGGAAGTGTAAAGATTAGCTGCAAGTTATACCCAAACACGACAAATGATTCTGATATTTTGGATGGTACAGCTGAAGAAGATGCATATGCTGAATGGGAACCAGTTACAATTGCTACAGGTGCACCGGAATTTGGTGAAATAAATTTCAGTCCTGTAGATATTACACCAATTAATGGAGGTATGTATGAGTTACCCATATCTATATCTTTATGGGATATTCATTCAAATCCAGTAAGCGATTCTACTGGAGTTTATGTATGGATTGAGGAAAATGCAGAACCATGGGACAGTACAGGATTAATTGTGCAACCAAATCCATTAACTGGTTTTCAATATCATGTTATTAATCCTGAAACAGGATTTCCAGATACGGTTAAATATGGTACAAGTCAATTTGACTCTTTAGCTTATATATGTATTCAAGACCATGATAACACAGTTGAAGTTATTTCACCAACGAATCAAGAATATTGGCAAAGAGTCCAACAGCCAGCTTTCGCAGATGGAACTACAAAAACGGGTGGTTTAAATGCATCTGGTGATGCATATTCTGGAATTGCTTGGTCTAGTATATATTATAGTTCAGCCACTACTTTTTCTAGAATAGTAATAAAAGCACAAACTTTTACAAATGATTTAAATGATCAAAATCAATTATTGATCATTGACAGTCGAGATAATCATGATGGTGAAGCAACTATACTTCCATTTCAACCAGGGCAAATTATTGTTTCATCGTCAGTACAATTCTGGGATTTCAATCCTGAAATAGATGGTCATGACTTTGCTGGATTTACTGATGCAATAACAATTCAGGCACAAATAACTGACTATTATGGTTATCCTATCGATAATGGTAATGTAATTTTAGTTGCTCAAGGTGCAGCCTTTGAGGGCTTTAACGGTGCAGATAACCCGTTTGAAAACCCAAAAACAACTAATGCTCAAGGTATTGCACAATGGACAATTGCATATAATGAAGCATTATGTCAGCCAGAATCTAATGAACCTCCTATAACATATGCTGACTTTACCTCTTCCGTTGTAGTTCAACTATTAGATCCAACACAGATATCAAGTGATCCCGTTGATATAAGCTTAACTAAGTCTGAAATTGGAGAATAGGAGAAGATTAATTGGAAAATTTTAATCCACAGTTTTCAAAAATAGGTGATATTTTAGTTTATGAAAAGAAACTAAAACCAAATGAACTTGAAGAGGCATTAAAAGTACACTATAACACTACTGAAAAAATAGGTCATATACTTGTAAGTAAGGGATATATAAATGAAAGTGATCTTGTTGAAGCATATGCACTGCAGCTGGGACATAAACATGTTAATGAAGATGAAATTATAAAAGCCAACGAAGATATTGTTAGTTTAATTCCAGAAGCATTTGCAAAAGAAAATTGTCTAATCGCTATTGGAAGAACTAATGATTCAATAATTATCGCAATGGAAGATCCAGAAGATCTAATGGTCATTGATACTGTAAAAAATATTACTCAACTAAAACCAGAGGTAGTTTTAGCAGGTCAATCTGTCATAAATAAGTGTATAGAAAATTTATATGGTAAGGTAAATAAAAGCTCTCAAATTCAAGATGCAATCTCAAATATCAGTGTTGTGGATGATGAAATAGCGAGCGATGAATTAGATCTAGTTTCCGAAGATGTTTCCGCAGAAGATGCTCCTTTTGTAAAACTAGTTAATCTGATATTAAATGAAGCTATAAAAGAGGACTCTTCTGACATACACATAGAACCTGGTAAAGAAAATGTCATAGTTAGAATAAGAATTGATGGAGTTTTACTTCAAATCATGTCTCCTCCAATAAGTTCTTTGAGTGGTATAGTTGCCAGAATTAAAATTTTATCTAAATTAAATATTGCCGAACACAGACTTCCACAAGATGGTAGAATGAAAATTAAGACTAAAGAGCGTGAAATTGATGTAAGGGTATCAATATTACCTACTGTTCACGGTGAAAAAGTAGTTCTCAGACTTCTTGGTAGTGGTAATAAAACACTCACTTTAACAAATTTAGGATTTCCCAAAGATAAATTAAAAATTTTTCGAAGATGGATAAATCAACCATACGGAATGGTAATAATATCAGGACCTACCGGTAGTGGTAAATCAACAACACTTTACGCTGCATTGCAAGAAATTCATAGTGAAGGAATAAATATTACTACAGTTGAGGATCCTGTGGAATATCAGTTGCCAGGAATTAATCAAGTTCAAATGCATGACGAAATTGGTCTTAATTTTTCTGCTTCTTTAAGATCAATTTTAAGACAAGATCCAGATGTTTTACTCATTGGTGAAATAAGAGATGAAGAGACAGCTGCAATAGCAGTAAAATTTGCAATGACAGGTCATTTAGTTTTTAGTACTGTCCACGCAAATGATGCACCCTCAACGATTATGAGATTACTTGATTTGGGTATCCCCCCTTTCTTACTTGGTAGTTCACTGAATTTAATAATGGCTCAGCGATTAGTTCGTACTATCGATAAAGACTCAAAAGAAGAATACACACCAAGTGAAAATGAGTTAAGTTTAGTTGGTTTAGAAAAAAAAGATATCCTGAACAAAACTTTGTATAGAGGTATCAAAAATCAATCGAATCATAATACAGGATACAAAGGAAGAACAGCAATTCATGAAATAATTGAAGTTGATTCAGACATGAAGCAACTTATTTATAATAATGCGAATCAAAATGACATACATAATCAAGCTATTGAAAAGGGTATGATTTCATTGAGACAAGCTGGAGTAAATAAATTAATGTCAGGTGAAACTACAATTGAAGAAGTATTAAGAGCAACGGTCGAGGGATAAAATTGGCAGATTTCATATACATAGTTCGAACAAAAGACGGTATTAGAAAAGAAGGTAAAATCGAATCAAAAAACTATAATTCAGCCAGGGAAGAGTTGATTTCTGATGGTATGACTATTATAAAATTAACTGAAAGAGATACATCTTTTGACTTTCTTGGGCCATTTTTAGATCGTTTCAATTTAGCCGTCGATAGATTTAAAAATAGAATTCCATTGGATATTTTGGTCTTTTTTACGCGACAATTATCAACTATGTTTTCTGCAGGCCTAACAATAGAAAAATCTATTCATTTTCTGTCAGCTGAGGAGAAAAATAAAAAGTTTAAAAAAGTAGTTGAAAATTTAGAAGCAAATATCAGAAAAGGCTTACTTTTATCTGATGCCTTAGAAAGACATCCTGGTGTATTCTCGAGCCTATATATCTCACTTGTTAGAGCAGGAGAGGTTAGTGGAAAACTCTCGGAAACCTTAGATGAATTATCTAAATATTTAGAAACTGTTGAAGATACCCAGAGAAAAGTTAAATCTGCAATGTATTATCCAGTTTTTATCATAGCATTTTTATTAGGTATGCTTTTTATTACTTTTACATTCATTATTCCAAATTTTAAGTCTGTCTATGATCAACTCGGATCTGAACTACCTTATTATACAGTTCTAATGGTGAATATAGGAGAATGGATGCAGACAAATATATTCTCTGTAATTACTTTTGGATTTATATCTTTTGCGTCAATTTGGTTTGTAACACTCACAGATACTGGAGCTCTCTTAAAAGATAGAGTACTTCTACGCTTGCCTATCTTTGGTAAATTAGTAGAACAATCTACATTAGCTAAATTCAGTAAAACATTTGGACTTCTAATCAGTGCTGGTGTCTCAGTATTAGATTCAATGGGTCTTCTTAAAAAAGTAGTTGATAATAGGGTTTATGAACTTTCAATCGAATCAGCTACAAATGACATTGAAAATGGTATAGGTATTTCTCGTGCATTGAATACAACAAAAAAATTTCCATCTATATTAATTCAGCTACTTACGACTGGTGAAGAAACAGGAGAAATTGATACTCTATCTTTAAAAGCTTCTGAATTTTACTCTAAGCAAGTAAATGCAACAGTAGATAGACTAACATCAATAATAGAGCCATTGCTTGTTGTTCTAGTTGGAGGTGTAATCGGTATAATAATATTTATTACATATCTACCTATTTTTCATTTTGGAGAAGCAATAGGTAATTAATTTGATTATTTTCACCTTTTTACTAGGGTGTATTTTTGGTAGTTTCTACAATGTAGTTATTTATAGATTACCAATCAATCAATCAATAATTTTTCCAAATTCATATTGCCCTAACTGTAAATCTTCTATCCCTTTTTATATTAATATTCCTATTCTAAGTTTTATCTTTTTGAATGGAAAATGTTATAGTTGTAAAATTAAAATTTCAAATATTTATCCTATGACTGAACTTTTAACAGGCCTGTTATGGGCATTTAGTTTTTATAATTATTCATTGGAAGAATCAATAATATTTTGTTTGAATACTGGAATCTTAACGTGCGTGTCATTTATAGACTTCAAAACTATGAAGATACCTCTTTCATTACTTTACTTATTATTATTAGTTCAGATATATAACATTGTGTTAAATGAAACATATTTTCATAGTTTGTCAGGTGCAATTAGTGGGGCCGGTTTCTTATCTTTTAATTATTTAGTTACTCTTTTTGTTTTTAAAAAACATGGTATGGGTTTAGGCGACATAATAATTATATTTATTTTAGGTTTATGGCTTGGTCCGATTTTAATTTTATTTTCTATATTCTTATCTGCTTTAATTATGTTAATTGTATTTCTGATATTTTCCATAAAAAGAAATACAACATATCAAAAGGCTTTACCTTTTGTTCCTAGCATATCAGTTTCTGTAGTATTGATTAAAATTATTTCATCTTTTTTTATCTTTTAAACTTAATATTTGTCTATTTCTTTCAAATAAAATTGCCGATGCTGCGGCAGAAACATTTAAGGAGTTAATCTTTCCATTCATTGGAATCGTGACTAAATGATCACATAGTTTTTTTGTAAGATGTCTTATACCATGTCCTTCTCCACCCAATACAATAACTAATTTTTCTGTTAATTTCTGACTATACCAATTTTTAGCGTTAATACTATTCTCTAATCCAATTACCCAAAAACCTTGTTTTTTCAATGATCTTATAGTTTGGGAGATATTTCCGATCTGATATAAGGGCATGTGTACAAAACCACCTTGACTCACTTGAAGAGCAACTTGACTAATTTCTCCAGATCTATTTTTTGGCAACAATATTCCATTAATTCCTGAACATTCACATGTCCTAATAATTTGTCCTAAATTTTGCGGATCTTCAATTCCATCAATTAATAACAAACAATAAGGTGCTTTTTTTGATTCAAAATTCGAAATATGTCTCAGTATATTTGCAATAAAATGAACAACTATACCTTGGGTACGCCATCCTTTATACAATTTTAAATATTGCTCTTTATCTAAAAATCGTAATTTAAAATTTCTTGAATTTATTAATTGCATGACATTTCGATTTTTAGTTGCAGTTCCATTATTTAATAAATCTATTTTTTGAATTTGATATTTAGATTTCAATATTTCAACTCCACTATTTATACCATATATTGATATCAAATTATCAACTTTTTTTTTGTGTCTTTTTTTATTCATTTATAACATTTTTTATTAATTAAATTTAGTTATATTTCTAAACAAATATTTAATAATGAGTAAAAAAATAAGAATAGATAAATGGTTATGGGCAGTACGCCTATACAAAACAAGATCTCTTGCAAATAATGCCTGTAACTCTGGAAAAGTCAAATTAAATAATATTAAGATAAAACCATCTAAAACTATTCATACCGGAGACTTAATCTCTCTACAAAAAGGGTATATTAAACATATTTTTAAAGTCAAAGGCCTAATAAATAAGCGAGTTTCAGCAACAATCGCTAGGCAGAACTTTATTGACCTCACATCAGAAGAAGAAAAAATAAAGAAAACTATTAACTTATTTGAACCTCATTTTAAAAGAGAAAAAGGTACAGGTAGACCCACAAAAAAAGATCGAAGACAAATGGAAAAATACGTTGATAAATTTAAAAATCAATAAAAGAAGATAAGTATATTTTAAATATACTAGTTACAAAAATGAAATTTATCCATCATATTTTTTTTAAAATTTTTACAAAAATCATTGGGTGAATATACTACATATAGGTATATTTCATTCATGGATATGAATATCTTGTGGCTCCAAGATATCAATATTCAAGGGAGATAATCACATAGAAGGTAATAATCCCCAAGCAAGTAAAGCAATCCAGGATAAACGCTACAAAACGTTGTCGAACGCTTAAACGAAAAATTGTAATTTAAAATAAAATTTAGTTGAGGAGAGAACAGATGTTCATGGAAATGTTCGAACATAGAGGAAAAACTACACGTATAATTGGCGAGCCTCGTATAAAAATTTATCGTGAACTTTATGAATATATATCAAACTTACAACAAGAAGGTGAGCTTGAAGTACATACTGACTATTTAGGAGGAAACGAGCTTGCACAAAATATATACAATAAAAAATATTTTGTAAAGGACTTAAAACAACAGTTAATTGAAACAAAACCTGAAGATGTTTTCAAAAGAATAGCAACATTTATTGCGACTGTTGAAGGCACAAAGGCCAAACGAAAGAGTTGGTCTGAGGAATTTTATAAAGAAATGTATGAAGGATATTTTGTGCCTGGAGGACGTGTACTTGCAGGGGCTGGCGATCTATACAGATTAAAAACTTTAGCCAACTGCTTTGTTGCTAAAATTGAGGAAGATGATATTGATTCAATATATAAAGCTGCATTTGAATGTGCAAGAACATACAGTTATGGGGGTGGTATTGGAGTAGATATATCATGTTTGAGACCTAGAGATGCAATCGTTCACAATGCAGCAGACAGTTCTACAGGTGCGGTTTCGTTCATGGAATTATACTCTCTCACGACAGGTTTAATTGGTCAAAGTGGTAGAAGAGGGGCTCTAATGTTAACAATTGATGTCAAACATCCTGATGTGAAACACTTTATCAAAGTTAAAAAAACACCCAATTGGGTAACCAACCAAATCGTTGAACAGTGCAAATGGTCAGGCTTATTTGACGAAGCCAAATTAGAAGCTATTAAAAAACAGGTAATGGAAAATACCCAAGTAAGATTTGCAAATATATCTGTGAAGGCAAATGATGAGTTTATGAGCGCTGTAGATGAGCAAAGAAATTATTCAACAAATACCTACCTTATATACAAAAAGAAAAATAAAAATATTATTAATCATGCAAGACAAAGCGAGGATCTACATTATTCACCAGGAATTCCTTCAAAAGACATTACGGAATATTCTGAAGTAAATACTTTTGATAGTTTTGATGATCTTCAGGATTGGTTAACAAAAAATGTTTGTAAAACAATAGACCTTAATAATTTTAAAAAGTCAGAGAATAGAGATATTTTTGGCGACTACATAGTACAATTAGAAAATGAAGAGTATGACTATGCAATACGGCAGGCAGGTGATTTCATGCTATATTTTGGTAGTGAGCAAACTGGAGATATAAAAGAATTAATCAAAGCACGTAGTATCTGGGATCAATTCATTGAAGGTAACTACAAGACAGCAGAACCGGGTATAATTTTTTGGTCAACAATGAGTAAATATTCACCATCAAACTATGTAGGTAAGCCCATTGTATGCACCAATCCTTGTGCTGAGGTTCCACTAGAAGAAGGCGGTGCATGTAATTTAGGATCAATAAATTTATCTAGATTTGTAACTGATGGATATACAGAGAAAGCTAATATCAATTGGAAGCAATTGGAAAAATCAACAAAAACCTTAACACGATTTTTGGATAATGTTGTTAAATGGAACGAGGAACTAAACGCACTAGAAAACCAAAGACAAGCAGCGCTCGAAACCCGTAGATTAGGATTAGGCATTATGGGTATTGCTGATATGCTAAATCAACTAGCAGTGGCATATGATTCTGATGAGGGTACAAATTTAATTGGAAAAGTTATGGAATTCATAACAAATGCCGCATATACTGCTTCAGCAAATTTAGCCAGTGAAAAAGGTGCATCTGTGATATATGACGAAGAAAGTTATATGCAATGTCCCTTTGTTCAAGAAGCTCTTAATGAAGATACACAAAAACTCATACGTGAAAATGGATTAAGAAATATCGCAATTACAGCAATTGCACCAACAGGATCTATATCAAACATAGTATTAGGATACAAAAATAAAGACAAAAATTATATTGGTGTATCTGGCGGGGTAGAACCAATATTCGCTTTGTATTATAATAGACGCTCAGAATCCTTTGGTAATAAAATTTTCAGAGTTTTTCACTCTACAGTACAGGCATATATAGACATGAAAGGTCTAGATGTTCAATCTGATGAAAATTTAGATATTACTAGTGTTCTCCCTAAGTATTTTTTAAGTACGGCACATCACATTAATCCAACAAAACGTATTGAAATTCAAGGAATATGTCAAAAATATATTGATCACTCAATATCTTCAACATTAAATCTAGCGGAAGATATACAACCAGAAGTTATTTCCGACATTTATATACACGCATGGAAACAAAACTTAAAAGGTGTTACAGTATATCGTGATGGAAGTCGTTTTCCGATATTAAGTGTCGAAGGTGAAAAAACACAATTTCAAGAACATATGGATACATTATACAACATCACACAAGAAGATGGGCAAGTAGTTGAATGTAAAGGTGATGAGATCCTTAAATTACCAAATGGAAAATTAACAACTGTATACCACTATCTTAAAAATAGTGATGTTGATATAGAACAAGTAATTGATGATACAAAATTTGAGGAAGTTACTCAATGATAAAAATCAATGAAAATACACCTAATATATCAAAAGCAAACTTAAAAAGCAAAAAAGCTACAAACAAATCAGATGCTATAACGTCTGATCAATCATATCGTCCAATAGAAACAAGGCCAGAAGTAGTTGACGCGAAAGTATATAAACTAAAGAGTGCCTTTGTGAAAAATTCTGTATTCATCACTTTAAGTTACATTAAGGATGGAGCTTCAATTCGTCCTATAGAAATTTTCATCAATTCAAAAGATTTAACCAGGGCTCCTGAGTATGTTGTTTTAACCAGATTAATTTCAGCAATATTCAGAAGATCCTCTGATCCAATGTTTATTTTAGAAGAGTTACAAGGAATTTTTGATCCAAATGGTGGATCTTTTAAAGAGGGAAAATACTATCATTCTTTTTATGGTGAAATCGCTGAAGTAATTGAAAGATTTTTCTTTGATGTCCAAATCTTAGAAAAACCAAAGGAATTACCAGTTGAGGATAATGGAACAATTATTAATCAATCAACACTGAAAAATACTGGTAAAATAAAAAATAGTATTTTAAATACACCCTTTAGAATATGCCCAGAATGTAATAATCCTACATTAAAAATGGAAAATGGATGTGATAATTGTATTGAGCCTGGGTGTGGATACAGTAAGTGTGATAAGTAATCGAAAAAACAACAAATAATTTTATGTTAGCTTAAAATTATCCATTATCTCTATCAATTTATTTCTGATACCTTTCTCAGTCATAGAATGACCAGCATCTTTGATGAGATGGAAATTTGCCTCCGGAAATGCATTTAATAGATCCCATGCTGACCTCATAGGACATACGACATCGTAACGACCTTGAACAATTTCAGTAGGAATGTTTCTTATCTCATCTATATTATCTAAAATCCATCCATCATACTTAAAAAAACCTTTATTAATAAAGTAATGACATTCAATTCTAGCAAAAGCGTCTGCAACTTTATGATTTTCAAAATTATGTAACGCATTATCTTCAGGTATTAGCTTACTTGTTCTTGCCTCCCAAAAGGACCACGCCTTCGCACACTTCTTTCTTTCAATTTCATTATCAGATGTTAATCTAGAATAATATGCCTTAATATAGTTGTCTCGTTCATTAACAGGGATAACAGAAATATATTTTTCCCACGCATCTGGATAAATATTTGATGCACCATACTGATAAAACCAGTCGATTTCAAATTTTCTTAAGAGAAAAATACCTCTTAAAATTAGAGCTAAACATTTTTTAGAATATTTTATAGCATAACTTAGTGCAAGTGTACTTCCCCAACTACCTCCAAAAACAATCCAATTATCAATATTTAAATGATTTCTAAGTTTCTCAATATCTGATATTAAATCCCATGTGGTATTGTCCTTTAACTCAGCATGAGGAGTACTCTTTCCACAACCACGCTGATCAAATAGTACAATTTTATATTTGTTGGGATTAAAATACTGTCTATATAGTGATTCAATACCTCCACCTGGTCCACCATGTAAAAAAACTACAGGAATACCATCTGGATTACCAACAATTTCAAAATAAATTGTATGTATATTAGAAACCTTGATGAAGTCTGAGAAATATGGTTCGATACTTGGATATAGTGTAGTCAATTAAAATTCGTAGAAATTAAAAATAATAATTATAAAAAATTTACTTAGTTAAAGGCTTAATAGAATATTTTTTTCCCTATCTGAGGCATAGTTTTGATCCCAATCTTCTAATTTAGATCTCATTATTTTTTTATAAAGCCATGGGAAAAGAAGAGTCATATATACCATTGAAAGATAACCGTACGGCATTTCAGGAGCGTTTTTGTTTGGTTTTAAATTCCAGAACTCTACATGTGCCTTTTGGTGATGATGTGAATGACGAGTTAGGTTAAATAAAATTATAGAGCTCATAAAAGCATTTGAGTTCCAAGAATGTCTTAACTCTACCGGTTTTCCTGGCTCACGAACTAGACCATAGTGTTCAATATAATTAATTGATTCAAGCAAAATTTTTGCCCAAACGACTGATAATAAAAAACACAATAATCCCGGTAAACCACCAAAAGAAAAGGCAAGTAAACAAATTGATAATGAACGAAAAGAGGCAATTATGATACGATTAGAAAACGAATAATTACTTATTTTTCTTTTTTTCAATCTTTTACTTTCATAATCTAGTGCGCTAAATATTTGACCAATTGTTGATTTGAGAATAAAAAAGTATATATTTTCTCCTCTTTGGGCTGTCGCGGGATCAAGTTTTGTGGCAACGTTTTTGTGGTGCCCATATACATGCTCTATAGCAAAACATGGATCACATGTTATTCCATATAGCCAATTACCAAAAAACATTTTAATTGGATTTTTTGTTTGATGAGTTAACTCATGACCGACATTTACCGCTGCACCTCCAATTAATAATCCAAGAGATAAAATTATTCCTAAATAATCTAATAAATTCAGATTCGAATTACTAATTAAATACATGTTTGAAATAATTAATACAATTAATAGAGGAAGATGTATATACAGTGCTAAGTTTAATATAAAGGGATTCTGTACCTTGAGTTCTGAGGTATCGTCAGGAAGCAATAAATCTCCTAATATTACCTTGGCTGACAAAAATAAGAAAGCTATCCAAACAGCCTCTATGCTATGCAAGGCCGCAAATATAGCTAGGACAATTTCAAAAGGTAAAAAGTAATATTTTAGTTGTTTTAACATAATAAATATCAAAATAATTTACAAAAAATAGAATAAATTTAAAAATAGTTAAAAATTTAAAAAGTTGTAACTATTTATTTTGTTTAAGCAAAAGTGAATATTCCCC
>MDSZ01092860.1_pt1 | contig 25040 bp, 3 predicted proteins | sample 811201 | NCBI WGS metagenome assembly MDSZ01 (sample SAMN05326647, study PRJNA326480) | marine metagenome | isolation source: seawater | place: Indian Ocean: North | collected 2010
ATTGGATTCAACTTTTTCATAAGTATTGAAAAGTTCTACATATCTTTCGTCATAATACCTTAAAAACTGCGCCCAAGCATTAAATGATATAGACGCTGCTCTTAGTTCCATTTCTGTTGTTATATAGTAATCTCCAACATTGCTTGCCTCCACTGCGCTAGAGTCAAGCATAATCTGTTGAAAAGGACCAAAACCAATAGGTATTGTAACTGCTTTGTTACCTAAAAACCCGTAGAAAGGAAGCACTTGCTGTTTCAGCATTGTGCTTATTTCCCACATATCAACATCTCTCATTCTTTCATAGTTATTCTCTTCATTAGAAGCAAACTTTAAATATTCTCTGTATAAACCGTCCTTGCATCTGGAGAACGCATACATATTAACTTCTTGTGCGCCTACAACGAATTTATCTGTAGTTATGTTAGATAAATCATAACCAATGTTTTTAGATTCAATGTATTTTCTATCTTGAATTTTTCTATCTTTTGCAACGGAGTTTCCGTCTGCATTGTCACCATCTCTGTATCCTTCGTTTTGATATCTATCAGTAAGAACATTGATATATTTTTCAACAGATCCGGCTTCAGGTGTTGCAGACTTGTCTATAGTATCGACACGTATAATGCCAGTTATAACATCTCCAAACCTACCATATTTCATCATTTTTTGATTATAGACCCAAAGGTAATGGGTTGGTGGCAGATTAAGCACCGGCAGCAGACTTACAAAATAGTCATGGTTAATAGTTTCGCAAATTTCTTGTATATAAGACAATAAATCTACTTGACTTTGTTCTACCATATATAGCGGTGGTATTTTTTCAAACGGAATTCCACCGAAATCAACAACATAGTTGAAACCCCTAAAATCTATAGGACCACCAAAACCTCCGTCTATATGCTCTTGCCACATTCTACCGTTGTAATTAAACATTGTCGCCAATGCTTGATTAATTCTGTAAACGGGAATTCCTCTTTCGGATTTTCTAGAAAATCCTTGACCTGTCATCGGATAAATTTCTGGTCCAAATAGTTTGGCAGCAAGAATCGCTTCTTCTGTAGTTTGAGGTGGAGGTTCTGGACACGTACCATTTGCTATATCCGCATCGCTACAAGAGAGAGGCGGAACTTGCGCCGTAGAAGGATGGAGTCCAGTAATCACATCTTTCATCAAATAAGTGTCATTACCTATGAAGTTTCCGTTAGGCGTTCTTGTTAGCGGTCTTCTCTGTAAAATACTAGACTCTATACCATCTAAAAAATCTTTAGAAAAATCATACTCTAAAAACCCATAGATGTTGTACATATTCTTGTTATTAAAAGTGGTTCCGTGATAGTCACTTAGAACTAATACGGTATTACTTAAAATTTCTCTAGGGTCTGTAACAGTAACGTTAAATGTGTTAGAACTACCAACAGAGTTGGAAACACTAGATAAGATTCCACCAAAAACAAAGTGATCCCAAGCCAAATAGTCTCTGTTGTCTCCGAAGTATTCTACGACAGGAAGACCTTCTATGTGTTTATTTTCCCAAGAGTAAACGGGTGTTTTCCCTGTGCTGTGCTTTATGTTTGCATACTGGATATTTTTACTATCTTCAAAAACAAGATATCTATTCTTTAATCTTTCATCGACTGGACCACCGGTTACAGTGTATGTTTTCTCTTTAGGATCTTCAATAAACCTGCCACCGTATTTTTGATAGTATGTCTTAAACCACGCTTGAGATACTGTGGCATGATTTCTACCAAACTTAAAAAATACAGGGGTTCCAACTGCGGGAGGTATAAACTCGTCACCAAGGTTCATTTGTTCGCCTTGATACGTCATTGCCCCTCTGTGGTAAACGTCGTCTCCAGAACCGTACCAAGTACCATCGGAACCATTAAATTCATCATTCACAAGAGTTACATTAAGACTACTACTAGAATCACCAAATCCAGTATTTATTGTAAAGTTAGTTATGCTTGCGCCAAGAAAAGTTTGTTGTTCAAAACCCTCTGCGCCTTTTGTCCAACCGGCAGAAGATATTTTCCCCTGAAAGCCCTGTGGAAATGATGGACCTAAAGTTTGAAGTAAACCGTCCTGCGCAGCCATCATAGAACTGGGCCATACAGTACCATAAACACCAGTAGAAGGCACAACAGAGTAGTGCTTGTCGGCATTAACCGACGCTTCTGTTATTGGAGGTATTCTTTTTCCATGATTTCTAGCTCCAGCTTTTCCAATTTCATATGGATTTACATGGTCGTTAGTTGTCATCTTTTCCTTGTTCCTTAATTGTACGGGCTTTGATAATTTGTTGAATACTTATAGTCTGCCAAGAATTTAATATAAATACTTACGGGTTGCCCATTTGCCTCTAATAATGGAGAGTAATGAATATATGGAGTAAATGGGTCTTCTGTTTTTCCTTGTCCAACTGCCAATAACGATCCACGCTCAGGTTTTGGAATATAACTCCTTATCTGTCTGATTTTTTGCTTTTTCTGAATTACCTCTGTGCTTCTTTCAGCATTACTGTATTGACTTTGTGCTAAACGATCTCTATTTTGAGATGCGTTTGCCTTTTTAACCCAACCTAAGTTTCCACTACCTGCTTCAAAAAATGTCTTGTCTGCGTGTAAAATCCCGCTCTGCCTGACGGTATCTGAAATTTCAAACGGGTACTCTGCAAAAGTTAAGAATACTCCAGACTTTAAACCAAGAGAACCATCGGCAGGATGAACTTGGTGTAGCACCCACTCCGTAAAATCAGAAGTGTCTTCAGGAACAGAACCAAATTTCTGTGTAGCGTAATTTCTAAAGTTTTCATAATCCCCACTTGGATAAAAAGCGTTTATACCAGAAGGACCAGTACCACCCACACGAACTGCGGGGTCGTAACTGTAGTGTTGCTCAGTAGAGAAAAAATTTGCCTCACCAGACGGTAATAATCCGCCCGACCCATTTGGGTAAGGTTGCGTGTCGTCTGTCCCTCCGTACATCGCATGTATTCCATTTCCATGAAGAGGAACTTTATACTCTCTCCCATAGTCAACGGGCCGACTATCATCAGGAATTTTATTTGGACCGTATTTTGTAGAATTATATTTTGATTCTGCCATGATTTACCTACTGATTTAATTCATAAGTCCAAGAAATATTTAAACTATACGTACCATCTTTAGGGTTCCAACTTTCAGATGGTGGCGATATGAAATATTTTCTAATTCCATATTCATTAGCAGGACTCATTTCTATTATCAATTCGTGCAACTGTTGTGCGGTGGGTTGAACTACACTAGGTTTTTTTAGAAGTATAGGATTTCTTTCTTTGCCATATGGAATTTTTGTGTAATCTAAAGTTAAGTTTATAGATAGGTCTCTTCTGTATTCTGTTCTAGTTCCCATGTATTGTAATACGGGGCCTGTAGATCTTCCCAAAACAGGAATTGTAGCAAAAACATCTCCGGGATAAGTATCGTTAACAGATATTTGTTCGTTTAAAACACCGGAAATTATATTTGTAGGACGATTGTCAAAAGATAGACTGTAGTTTATCTCTCCTGTAAATTCATTAACACCAAGCGTAACACTTCTAGGTTGAGCGTTTAACGGCACTGCAACAGAATTATTCGCACGTTTAAACAAATCGGACCCAATACCAAACCTACCGCTGTTTGAAATTTTATTATATTTTGTAATCGCGTGTGTGTATGCGGTTTTTTCAGAGATGGATGATATGTCAGAAACTGGATTTGTATTTATATAACCACTTGGAGATATATCTGCCAAACCTTTAATCATGCCGTTCATACTAACAGAGACAAATGGGTTGTCTGTGCTAGAACTTATATCTAATGTATAGTTCTCATACGAGTTGCCACTTGCCAACAAGAAGGTTTCGGTGCAACTGTATGAACCAGCAGTTTTATCTATATTTTCAGTTCTGGTATGATTATAACCCCTGTAGGTATCTGCTAGATCAAAAACGCCTTTACCCAACATTCCGGGATAGTTTGGATAAATACCACTAACATTACCTCGACGGGGTTTGTTAACGTTGGTGTCAGTTTTTAGAACTTTAGCATCAGCATCGTGGATAAGTCTAGACTGTACAAACTTTTTAGCCTCAACCCACGCATCACTTTTATGAACTTCATACTCATCAGAAGGTCTATAGTGAGTTTTTCCCGTTGCGCTTAGATTATGAGTAACTCTATATGTCTTTGGTAGAAACGGATCTATACTTTCTGATTGAGCGTCATCAACTTCTATAGACCAAGATTCATTATAGTCTTGGATAAATGCGCCGCTTAGACTGCCAACCAAGGTGGCTTCATTTATACCCGTTCCGGTAAATTTTACACCTTGATAATCATCTGGTCCAAATTCTCCAGAACGATGACAACTACTTGACCAAAGGGTTGCTATTTCCTCTGCGTTTAATCTGTGATCTAGAAGTGTATCTGCTTCTAGTGTAATTGTATAGTCACACCTGTCTACATAAATACCATCAGCGAAAGATATATTTAAAACTCTTGGATAACAAACAATAGAAGTTACAGGAGCGTCATCAAAGTCCCAATCTGTAATTTCTAACCTTTGACCATCTAAAGCAAAAAGAGCTTTTAGTGCAGACTGTTTAGATAGTATAGCATCTAAAGAATTTTCTAAACAAACCTTTTGTTTAAGTGGCCTTTGAAGTAAGGGGTTAGCGCCCGTGTAATGACTTATTGTTCTATCAAAAACATTGTAAGGACCGCAGTAGTAAACGGTTGGCATTCCGAGCGGGATATGGAAATCGTACCTAGGATTGTCAGGAAGTTTCTTGAAAGCGTAAGGCGTACCTTGATCGGCAAGTAGAGTTCCCGTCAAAGTTATTGCGTAGGAAACCCCGTAAGATTCTCCCCCTCCGGTTTTTAAGATATTAGTATCTATAGTAACCAGCGGTGTTGGCCTGATCGTACAAGGATCAAGCTCTTTATTTTTATAAAAAACTCTGACTGGCATTATTTACCCCTAGTCCTGAAAATTAACGATTTCTGAATGTTACCTATGCCGCTTGTAACAAAACCAAAACTGTTGTCAATTACTATCGGTTCTCCATCGTACATATAAGCATACATACTAGAAGAAACTATTTCCTCATCATTATTATACACAAATAATGGCATTACGGCACTTGCTTCTGGCGCTTTACCCGCAGTTAGCATAAATATATTTTGATCTACTTCTGTTCCCGACAAATACTCTCCGTAAATAGACTCGATAAAAGGTCTCTGAGAAGTAAAGCCACGATCAGCAGGATCATAACCAGAAACTTCTAAGAATATAGAACCTTGAGGAGTAGCGCTAATAACTCCGCTTATTCTGTAGGTTATTTCTGGACCTTCTACGTTTTGATAAAACTTACCAGAAACAGAACCCAGTCTATTTGGACCAACAGTATCTCCGTAAACAGTAGGTATAATGTAACTTCCCTGAGTAGGTACTACATTTGGTTGATGTCTCAACATCGCATCGTATGTGTATGCAGAACCAGCGCCAGAAATCTCAATAGATATGTGATTACCGCTTGTTGGGTGCATGTGGTACGGAGCGCCCACAATCATCACATAATCACTGTCACTTCTTTTTGCCTGTTGCAAGCAAACAGAATAACCAAACATATCGTTTTCTGCACCGGAAACCGGTGGAGACCCTGCTAGTCTATCATTGTGTCCTTGAGCAACTATCTTTTCTGCAAAGTTCCAAACCTTATTTCTATCTTGATAGTTGTCAAAATCATGCCTAAAGGTGTACACAGCACCATTATTTAGAATCATTTCACCACTTCCCGGATACTGACCTCTAACATCAGCGTCCCCTAAGTCGTAAAACTCATGTGTAGGAATGTCAAACTCATAACTAAATTCTTTTCTCAAGAACGCTGCTTGACCACTGTAAATGTGATTGTGCAGTGTCTCGTAATCGTGTGCCGGTGCGCCAACAGCAATAAAGTCAGACTCAACGGAAACGGACCAACCAAACAAATCTGGAACCCAAGCGAAGGCGTCAGCAAATTCATCTGAGAAATTATGGCTACCTTTCAGAGTTGTTAGATCAGAAGCGGTTGCGTCATCAATACCAACATTCAAACTATCAACTGGTTTAATCTTCTGTTTGTATTCCCAAGGTAAGAACTCTTTGATTGCGTTCTCACCCCTTCCGGTTCTCTCAAAGTAGAAAGCAGCACCAGCACCGCCTCTTCCGCTAAGATTTAGACCAGAACCAACGTTGCCCGCAGTATACGCATCGTATATTCCAGACCAAGAAATGACTTGTTCTGAATGGTATGCGTTGAAAGGAGTACCAATTACCAATTTGCCTTTGTAAAGGTCTACAGAGAATCCAAACAAATCGCCGTTGTAACCAGACGATAGAACTTCATAATCTAGGTAATCTCTACCTGTTCTTTCCATGTATTTGGAAACACCGCCATTTATGTTTGAGTCAACCCAATGATTAACTTCACCTACCTCTGGATCATAAAAATTACCACTAAATCTTGGATATGTTCCGTACACCGGAACGACTTCTCCACCAAACCTTTCAATTTCTTGCTCAATCTTGACTGGTTCTCTCGGAGTAAATCTTCTAAACACATCACCAAGAACAAAATTGTCTTCTTGATCTGTATAATTCTCAAGGTTTCCGGCGACTCCATTTAATCCAAATTTTTCAACCAAGTATTGATTGCCAGAACTGGCGAAGTATTTAGATGGACTTCCCTTTTCTGGAGCTCTTAGTTTCTGAGTAAATTCAAACTTAGTTCCTTTCTTGGAAATGTACTGGTCGTCTTCAGAATAGAAGAAACTTTCACTTGGTCGTTGAGGATACAGACTTCTAATGAATCTTACGTTTGGACTTGTAATGTCGTATCTGTAATGCTCATTAAATCCTTGTATCATAGATGAATCTGTTACCAGAACCACCCTTGATCTTTTACTACCAGTCGAGAAGTCGGAGAAGTGTTCTAACTCGTCAGCGACAATAACTGGACCATCTTCAACGTCCAAAGTAGGATCATACTCACTGCAAAGTTCTGCATCAGGATTGCAGTATTTGACATGATTAGTTGAGACTGGTCTAAATATTGGTGGGAATGTAATGCGTCTTTCTGGAATATACCAAGGAACTCCAGAACATTTAGTTATATAAACTTTCTCATCTTTAAACGTTGTTGTTTCATTGTAAGTTTCAATAATTTCAAGAGGATAGCCTCTGACCTGTAATATTCTAGGAGTGTAAGGTCTATCACCCTTAACGTCTTCGTCTTTAATTGCTCTCCATTTTTTAGTATCAAGCTTAACACGTATATTCTCAACGCCAGACTTAACCCTAAAGTCAACAGAGTGACTCTTAGAGATAAATTTAGTTGTTTTACCTAGTTGTTTCGGTGAGTCTTCACTAAACTCGTCACCTTCTGGGTCTGCTGAGAATCGAACATCTTCAGGGTCAACTTGGAAATTAATATCATATATCTCATTGTCTGTTTCTGAGATCCAATCTACAAACAGTCTATATCCAGACTCAGGCGTAACTGGTAATGATATTGTTGCATCTCCGTCTATTTTCCAGAATGTGTCAGGATTAGACCAAACCAAGTCGTGAATTGGATCATTCATCGTAACTACTTTTGTAGTTCTTGATCCAGAGATTTGAATTGGAATGTAAGCATAACCGTTGTAACCATCTCCTTCTGGATCTGTTCCATCATCATCAAGACTTTGAGGGTTTGCGGTATTAGGTATGGCTGACAATTTATCTACTTCTGTAGACTTAGTATTGTTCGGGTCCATTCCAAACCATTTGTATCCACGCGAGCAACCTTTTATAACGTCGTTCTCTTTATTGATAATTTGTAATTTATCACTCAACTCAGAGTCAATCGGACAACAAGAACTTAGAGCAGAGTCTTGCAACACTCGACTATCTTGAATAAAGTATTTTGCTTGATTCTGCAAGAAAAACGGTCTCGTTTCCATTCCAAGTCTTTCTAAGGTCAAGTCTACATTGGTTGCAATTTGCTGATCTCTATTGTATGTAACAATAACCTTTTTATTACCTAACTTAATCCAATTTTTAATTGGCGCAACATAGTTTTCTGGTATAGCTTCCGTTGGACTTGCAATCCATATTACACTCACAGACTCAGGAATTATAGAATCTTCTTTATAAATAACGTTTGTGTCAACAATATGGTTGTAATTTTCTAGTCCTGTTTTTATAACAGAGTCGGCAAAGGCATCTTCAAAAGAAGTTCTTCCGGTCCAACCGCCAAGTTGAGATATTCTAGCACGATTTTCGCAATCTATCATAACCAAGTTATTGTAGAACGCAATGTTTTGATCTTCATTTCTTGGATCATACTGATCTCCAAATCTCAAGCCCATACTCCAAGAGTTCTCAGGTAATTGAGATGCGATCAAGTAAAGTTTAGAAGTTTCTTCTTCTTCAAATTTTTCTTCTGTTACATAAGGACTAATGTCAGAAACTTTAACTTTCTGTCGATTTGAAGAACCAGAGTAGTCTGTACCAACACCTTGTAATAAAGCGTCTCTTCCATTCTCTTTTTCTGGATTTACAAACTTGTCTCTATTTATAGAAGTGTAAAGTCCAACCGCTTGGTTTCCACTATCTTTTATATTAAATATTAATTCATTAATATGATTTTCTGCGAACTCGTAGGTTGTTGTACCAATCGTGTTTTCTTTTCTTATTATTCCAGAAAGTGTAGTTGTACACTCTTCTTCTTCTCCAGATTGTGCTGGAATAATTTTATCTGCTTGAGGTATGTACTCCGCAGCAGTTAAGATAGGTGTAATTTCTTCATCTGGTTTAACCACTAGAGGTTTAACTATTTGAGGATAGAACTTACAACTTTGACCCGGATTAGCGGTGTCAAAATGGAACGCCCAGTTTGTGTAAAATTCGATTTTATCAGCACACTCGCTGAACCATTCAGACCTTAAATCTCCCATATGTTCGATAGGAGGAATACATCTATCAAGTTCTGGATTATCAGGATCACAAGGACTGTATACTTTTAGATCTTCTAATTCAAGATCTGACAAATCAATTCTAATATCACCAACACCACTTGCGTACATATTCTCTCTAAGGGCATCGGACTCATGCATATATTGAGGTAGATGCGCAAGGGTTACATTAAATTTATCGTTTTGAACACCAGAGGTATTTACGCCTGCTTCCAAAGATTCTACTCTGTTTCTAGCAGAGGTAATTCTCATTCTACAACCAAGTTTTTTCAATATCTTGTTGATGATTTCATTAGACTTGCTGTATATACCGCCCTGCTTCCATTGCGGGTCATTACCGACTAATACAAGCGTTCTATCACCCAGCGACAACCATGACTTGATGTTGTCCATAATCTCGTCACTCGCGGCGTCTAGTTCAGGTGTAATAATAAATGCTAAACCAGCATCTTTTGGTATTTCAATTTCATCAAAATCAGTTCTTTCAAACGGAATGTTATCTACAGCAAAGTAAGAACCAAGTTTCTCATATGCGTTGGTGTCGCCCTGATTTACTAGGTTTTGTTTGTTGAACGATCTATCTAAGTTACCAAATTTATAAAACTCAACAGCTTTATTGTGAGTGTGGTACGATCTAGATTCAAACACCCTAACAGCACCAGCATTTGTGTATGATGCCCAAGTATTATTTTCTGGATAATTAACGCCGGTTACGCCACCGTACCAAACATTCTTATCGTCAAACTCGTTAAACGAGTCTGTGGGTGCGCCAAATACAACAGTTTTTCCATCTTCGCTAACAGACGTGCTAAAACCAAGTCTAGAAGTACCAGCAAATTCATTAGTAATAATACCAAACGAACCTGTATAAGCAATGTCGGTGTAGTGATATTTAAAGATCTTATCGTACAGTTTAATATTCTTATTCTTTCTCAACAAGAATTTGTTTTTCTTGCTAAGTTCTTTGTAAACCTGTGTCGCTGTCGCGATTGTTCCAGAACCTGATATTAATTCATTAAATCTATCTATAGAATCTTGAAGTGGGTTTTCATACGGGTCGTTGGTTTCAACCAACCAGTCGTACAAGACTTTATACATGTCAGTATTGGCATCATCATTTCTTTCAAAGATTTGACACGCCTCTGCGGAGAAAGGAGAACCTACAGATATAATTTCGCAATTCTCACTAATTCCTACTGCGTGACCATATCTATCCACAGGATTTCTTTGATCGAAAAGTAAGTTTTCATCGTATGAATCGTCGTTTGATTCAATTTCCTCAAACGGAGATATAAACTCTTGAACCAAGTTCCACTCACCAAACTCTTTCTCGAATACAAATGCTCTACCGCCAGACTCAGGTGGAAGTTGGAATTCACCTACGTCATCTCTCGCAAACTCTTGACCAATACCTTCTGTTATAAACTTTAGGTTTCCTGTCTTTATCAAATTGCCACTAGACAATGTTTTATTCATCAAGTTGACGGTTGCTTCATTCCAAACAAATGCATCATCAAATATTTTTTCTACATAACCAATACTTGGAGTGTAAGTGCTTTGCGACATATCTTCAACGCCACTTGCGTATGAATAATCTTCGTAAAAATCTACGAATTTATCAAGAATACCCAAGAATGATTGTTTGTTATTTGTAGAGAATGTATCATCACCAAACACACCAAAAATAGGTGGTATACCACTATATATATTGTCGTTGTGTGGGAATATTTGCTTAAACTTACCAACAACCTTGTTGAAACCTTCGGTAAGAAGATCATCATCTTCCCTTTGCGCATCTTTTAGGTTGTTAATGTACACATGGTTAAACCAGTAAGGTGCAGCGCCTCTATTTTGCCTATTATCAGGAACGTTCGGCAAGTCGTCAATATTATCGCTGTTATAAACTTGACAAATAAGCAAGTGAATATCTAGTTGAGGATGCCAAATATCTGGGTCTTCGCCCCAAGGTTTTGAGAAGTACTTATACAGCAAATCATACTTACTAGCAGTGCTTCTGATTTGAAGTAGTTTATCTTTGTTGTAAGTGAACTTATCTGTAAATATAGTCATCAAGACAGGTATTCCAGACACGGTTACTTCTGGGAACGTTCTAGTCCACTTCGCTCCCGGCGCACCGACAACAACAACCTCTTTTTCACCACTTGCTCCGACATCAATAGAGTAACCAAACTCTCTACCCTCTTGACCAATAGCCCATTTCTTAGCGCCAATAGTAAGATTAGGAGGATAAGTTACAAGAGCTCCATACTCTCTTTGGATGTAATCTCTGCGAGTGCCTTCTGGCATTAGAAGTTTTTCTTCTAAGTACCAATCTGCTTTTCTTCCTGCTTGCTCTTCGTTTCTTCTGTATAAGAAAACTGCACCCGCATCATCAATCAGTTGATTTCCTGAGTCTAATATTTTGTGGTAAGGAGCGCCAACCGCAATGAGATCCCCATGACAAGAACTTGAGAAACCATATCTATCTCCGTTTTGTCTACCAGACTCAACTTGGAATTCTGAAGTAATGCTATAATCACCACTTAGATATGGATAATCACCAATAAGTTTTATACCAGAGAAGTTAAGTGTCTGTTGATCTTGATCACCAACTGTTCCCGGACCACAAATTCCATACTCCCACTCTTCCCACTCTCTAGGAATCGAGATAGGTGTTGTGTCTCCAGTTTTAATTGTCATGCTTACAAAATAAGGTCTAGAACCTTTTAGTCCAGCATATTTTCTAATACCGTAATATTCGTCTTCGTAACCGGCATCTAGATTTGTGTATGTATTTGTCGCCCTAAATATACCACCCTCATTACAAACCCTATCTCTCCAGACAATACCATCTGATATAACTTGTTCGTCAAACGCCTTATCTTCGCTATCGCTGTCGCAATTTCCGTAACCAAAGAGATCAACACCTCTTATTTCGTCATTCGCTGGCAAGGATGCATACGGTTCGTCTTCTAGGTCTATCCCTTCTCCATAACTCTCACCATCCCAATTGAAGTTAAGTTCACCCGGAATGTTTGGTAAGTAATTTGTCACGCCATTATTTCTCACCATCATCTCTAGAGTTCCGCTTTTCTCTATTGGTTCTGGAGTAGCATCCAAGAACAACGGCATGGAAGCGCTGGCAGGTAACTCCGCAGGAGCGAAAGTAAACAAAGGCATACTTGCAAAAGAGTTTACAAGAGTTTGGAATCTACTTTCGCCACTTGTTGACAAGTTGAAACTAGAATTCAAAGTTCCAAACTGACTAAAACTTTCTGCGTCATTGTATAGACTTAATGATAATTCTGATCTAACACCACTTGCGCCAGAAGTGGCGGCAAACATACTAAGATTTAACTGAGAAATGCTCTGTAGTCCAAATTGATCGTTGTATATAAACAAAGGCATTTGTCCTGAGTCCATTCCAATGCCCTCTGTGAGCATTTTCAAAGAACCAGAATCTTCGTAGATTGTTGGAGGTGTTTGACCGCTAATGAGCATCTGGAGACCCTTAACGCCATTACCAACAATGAACTGCTCGTAGTCGCCACCTTGCCAGTAATCGTCTCCATCATCATCCCCACCAGAGTCGTGACGCCTTTTGTTTACTGTCACCAACCCAAGAGAACTATTTGAAACATTAAACCCGGACATAATTATTTTTAATATGCCGCTATCTTCTACGGGTACATGTCCATCAGTATACATCATGAGACCCGAAGGAACCCCTGAAGAATAACCAAGAACACCAAACGTATAGAAATCTAGTGCATTATTTTCTATGAATGCTCCGCTGGCGATCATTTTCAAAACACCGGAATCTTCTACCGGTTTAACAAAGGCATCTTCTGCTCTTACGTGGATTGCGTGAATGTCTAGTTCAGAATTAAATGCAGAGCCAGAAGGATAAGATATGTCAATTTGCAAGAACATATCATCGACATCTTTAGAGAAATATTTCTCAGTAGATTCAGACAATCTTCTTTCTTTTGGGAACACTGCCCAAGACTCTGATTCATCACAGTAGTCGTCGTATGTAAATTTACTCTCAAACTTTTCTAGACAACTAGACGGATTAACGTAGTGATAATGTCTATTAATCAAGCCCCAGTTTGGTTCGTCTGTCTGATAGTATGGTTCTTGATTTTTAGTATACAAACTAACTATCAGTTTAGGACCAACTTCATCTTTGCAGTCCCACACCAAGTCTCCACTAGAGTGATGCTCATAAATCAAGTCTACAACCAAAGCAGAATCCGCGAAGTCGTATCCAGCGGGAAGATTTTTTGAAACTCTTTTCTTTATCGAATGGAAATTATGCGCAGTGTCACTCAAGTAGAATCTCAAGAAATCATTTTCTACTTGACTATGATACGCTAAACCAGAGTTTAATGTTGATGGAAGATCGTTGTCTATGTTTGCATAGTAAGAGGTTCCATCGTGACTTAGATAAAATGTCAGATGATCGTCTCTCTCGGTTGTGTAACTTCTCTTACCTAACTTTTGATTATTAATAGAATCATACTGCCAGTTGAAGTCACAACCTCTAAATGCGCCTAAATACCATTCAGCCGAAGGAGACACAGAAGTATTTTCATCAACATATGACCACAACATAGTACTGTCGTTTTCATGACTTTCGTTAGGGTCAAAGAATTTCTGTCTTATATTGCTAAAGAATTGATCTGCGGTTATTTGCTTGTGGTTTAGAACAGCGTTTTGATTAACAATGTTCGCACCACTCACGTCTACACCGATCAAATCGCTCTCCGTCCGCACTGCGTGGGAGAATCCAAACTCAGCAAGAAGCATAGGAAGTCCAGACATAGAATCGCCACCAAATCCAACACGGAATGTTTCGTCGTGATTTTCTAATTCAATAGCAGTGCTGGTGTCTCTCAGATGCTGGAAATTTCCAGACCCTTCGTGGTCTGTGTATAGTCTTAGTTTATTATCTAGATGTTCGCTATAAGTAACAAGAACAGAAAGTGGATATTGATAACCGCTAAATGGTATTGTGTCAATTACAGACGCAGTATCACCACTTATATTTTCTCCAGAAGCAAATAAATAACCTCCAGAGTAACCAATAAATACGCCCGTCTGGTTGACCAATTCTAGTTGGGTCAAGGACGCAATCGTACTTTGATCGTAAAAATTATCCTGTCCTTCACCACTAACGTTCACGTCAGGAATAAACCTGAAGAAGAACGCCGCACCGCTTGCTGGGTTTACATCGGATATTGTTGCGGTAGTTTTATTACCAAATCTTACAACCCTGTCGTAAGCGTCTGATATTCTTCCGTAGAGAGGATCGTTTGTGTAATCGTTTGAACCGTTAGATAAAGCAGTCCAGTCTGCGGTTCTATAATTGCTACTATAACCCGGAGCAAGGGTTGTGAACATATCTTGATTTCTAAATCTAGACCCAATGTTTTCATACAATTCTGGAGAAACATTAACACCCGCCTCTGTTAATATAGCACTTTTATTTTCAAGTGCGTGATTAGAATTAAGAGTGACGGTAGATGGGAAACCATCATCTACGTCAGAGAAATCAATCCAAGCGCCAAGCAAAGGTCTTTTCAGTCTTCTACCTTTATCAAATGAATAATCAAACTGTCTAATATCAAACGGGTTTAATGAAATACCATCTAGACCACGCCACCTTCTGGCATAGTTTGTTTTTATTGTACTTGGAGTAGTATATGCATGAGGGATATTTTCTATCAATGATAGAGGTTGATATCCAGACCCCGCATTTACTATTTGATCATTTGACTGCATCGAAACTGGATAGAACGAACCTTCGCTTCTTCCATCTTGAATACTTCGGTTAACACCACCAAGCGTGTTTAATTCTAGACCAGCGCATGGTTTATGCCTAACTGCTAACTCTATACCAGCAATATTTGCGCCGCTAGGAAGTGCATAGATATCTAGATATAATTTTTCTAGTAGACTGCTTAATTTGTAATTCCTAGATCTACCTAATTCTACATCGTCATCATAAACCTTTAGTTTAACTTCATACCATCTAAAATCAGTTCCAGAAACAACAGGATAATTTGATAGAGCGTAGTGATCACCACCATCATTGTTCGTTTTAAACGAATCAAAGTATTGATTTTTGTCAGAGATAGCCTCTGAAGATAGACCAAGATCATCTACATCTGAGAAACCAGAAGTATGGGGTATTGTCCCCTGTGGGTAAAACTCATCTAGAGAAGATGAATCATAATTATAAACAAACTCGCCTGAAACATTCTGCAAAAATCCTCCAACCTTGGGGGTAGAATTCATTATGCAATCATCGCTATAACCGACTATATCTAATGAGTAGTCTCTGGCATCAGCATTTTTATTAGCAAGAACCCTAAGCACAATACTGTCAAACTCAAAGAACGAGTCTTGTACTTCAACCTCTTTTTCTTCTTTATTGTATATTTTCTGTATTGGATCGAACCAGCGACTAAACATAGATCCGAAGGCGGTTGCAAACTGACCGGGATCAAACAAATAGTAATCGTCATCAGGGTCTAATCCAAATTTTAGTATAAGTTTACCGGAGTCGTTGTAAACATGGTTAGATGTAATCCAACTTCCAGAAGAATCATTGTTTATTATTTGGAGTAACTGTTCCGCACCATCGCAGTCTTCGTTAGTATATGTGTAACTATTGTCTTCCCACAACCAACCGGATGGATTGGATATACCCGACAATGCCGGATGTATATTTGTGTCAAAAGTATTGAACAAGAATTGTTTAGGTTTTATAATTCTTTCAAACCTTTTGCCAGTTTCCTGACCAAGCATATAACAACCAACAAACTGTTCTCTAAATGGTATAAGTCTTCCGCTATTATATACCTCTATAGCAGATATTCTTAGCGTTGGGTTGTAACCACTTACAGAGTAAAAATCACTGAACTCTGGATCATTTACACCAAAGTCATTATCCATAGCCCAACCAAAATCAAACGCGCTTGGTTTGTATGGTTCACCTCTATCTTCAGATCTAACATCAAAAGTAATTATGTAACCAGACGGTGAATCAATATTTGGATATCCATCTTGCCACTGGTATTTTCTTGAAGAATTAAAAGTTGGTGCTAGAGAATATGTTGTATAACCGGGGTCTTCTTCGTATTGATCAGAGTCTCCAACAAAGTTAAAGTCTTCATATTTTACAACCGTTTCTCCAGAAGCATTCTTTAATGCTATGTTGGAAAAATAAAACTTGGGAGAAATTTCAGACTCAAAGTTTTTAACTGGTCCAGAAAGTCTCATTCTAAGTCTAGTTTCATATGGTGACGTGATTGCGTCAGTCAAGTAAAAACCAAAAGTACCCTCAAATTCTGTATTAACAGCAGACGCTTGAATATATGTTACTGCGTCATCAGAAATTGGACCTTGAGCAGAACTATAATCACCACCAATAAACACTCCTTCATCTATTGATTTATATAATTCTGTTTTAAGACCATCTTGGGTTACGAATACATTATTGCCAGAATCCCTTGCTGGATAAAGTATGTCGGTAGCATTCCAGTCAACGAAATCTCCGTGGAATTTATCTAACCAACGAGAAGTTATTTCACCCTCTTTTGATAAGACTTGACGAACCCCAAAATCTGAGTTCATTTTTCTGCTTATTATTTCACCAACACCATTTATTCTGGGTCTAGGCGAAAGATCCATAGAGGCATGACATCTCTCAAATACGCTAACGCCACTTATAAACTGCTCTGTCCTTCTCGCTGGCGACGTATGGTTTGCGCCAACAACAAACATAAATTCATCACCCCAATCTGGATCAAAAACATCAAAGTTAGATTGCTGATCTTCTCTTACGGTTGGAGTTGTGTTGTCTAAGAATCTTTGAACACCAGATAGAGATATATCTGTTAGATTTCTAGGTCTTTCAGCACCGCCAAAGGTTTTTACATAAGTAACTCGCGGACGACCAGTGAAGAAACAGAATTTTACTTCTGCGTCTAGATCACACTCTGTGTCTAAAATTCTTCCGCAATCATCCACATAGTTAATCGTGTTACAAAACTGCGGAATGGGAATATCTAAATATGTGCTTTCAACAAACTCTAAATTAAACTTATTACCTCTGGCATAATTTACATCATAGTAATACGTATCTGTTCTGTATGCTATCTTTCTATGGTTTGCAAGTTTAAATATTTCGTTTCTACTTAATACTCTAGAAAAAACTCTAACATCATCTAGGATTTGCTCTTTCTGCGCAGTGTTTAACGAGAAACCTCCAACGTAACTTTTTTCTGTAGATATAGAAAAATCTGACAAAAACGAAGGTAATGTTTCCTTTTCGTAACTTTCGCCAGCAATAAATAATTCTATGTATTCAGAATCCCTATTGTAAGTTACAATAAAGTGAAACAACTCTTCAAACTGCGACGTTTGAATTGATAGTTTTTTAAATTTTTTAGTATAACCACTATTCGTGTCAGAGAATTGTATTTGAACGTCTCTTCCAGCGTTGGTAGGTTCACAGAGAATGTTTACATTATACCTACCCCATCTTATGATCTTATCTGCTTTTGATCTTTCAGAAACATCAGACCAAAAGGCAAAAGTCATAGTTGACGTAGTTGACCTATCACCAATCGCGATTGATTGATTTTTTCCGTATGCTTTAGGTGTACCGTTTTCATTAAACAGCGAAGTGTCTTTTGTCAAAAGATATTGCGAATACTCGCCAGACTTTTGTATTGTCGAGGAGAAATGAGAAAGATATGATTGAGACAAATTGTCATAATCTAATCTTGAGAACGGGGAATCATAATCTATACTGTAGACAGAGTGGGAATAGTGGTCGTTTTCATTTGCTTCTGTAGAAATAAAAGTTGTTGACACATAAGAACCGCCAGAGTCCATATGTGCTGCTAGATATCTAGTTGGACTTTTAAATGTCTGAGAAGAATTAAAAAATGTCGGAATGGTTGGTTCATCATATTGATAAAATTTAGAAACCTGAGTCCAATCAGAAGTTTCATAGGCGGTTTCTTTATACTCATAAATATTAATACTATCCCTAGAGGAAACCAAAAGCCTATTTCCTTCATAAGATAAAGATAAATTTTCGCCAAAGAGATTTGAATAAGTCCAGTTGTCAGATACACCACTAACCTCTGCTAAATTGTCTTCTTCAATATAAGGTGTAAGAGTTAATCTTTTTTGGTGATCCCAACCTTTAATTATTGGTTGGATGAAATCATCTCTTTTGGCGCTGTATATATTTACTTCGCCATTATTGGTATTATTAGAAAGAAATTCTCCAGAAGATGGAGTTGCAATAGCAATATTAAATCCAGAAGCATCAATAGAAAAATAGTTATTTATTTTTAATCCATAGTCGCCATTTATATAAGGAAGGTCTGGATTATGTCCATCAGGCAAAATAATTTGTGTTGATTGACTAAGAAAAGTGTCGTTATATATTCTTGTACCACCGGGATTTTTTTTGCTAAAACCACCTCTTATATATAACTTGTTAAAATCTTCACCTAATTCTACCGCGTTTTCATATATAGAGGTATGAACATGGTGCTGAAATATGGAATCCTTAGTTTGGTTTTCAACAGTTCCGTCTGGAAGAACTACAGTTTCTTCGGATAAACCATGAGTGAATATCTTAGAAGCATCTCTATTTATTTTTACAGTTCTTCCAAAAGATACCCTTCCATCATTTCTTAGGACACTACCAAAAAGAGTTCCTTTCACACCCATTAACTGATAAGCTGCAGTTTTTGGGAACCTACGATAAAGTCTAACAGAACCGGTAAATGAATTATTAAAGAATGATTTTCTCTTGTTTCCTGTAAGAATTGCTTCTCCGTCTTCATCCATATCAATGGAAAAACCGAGACCGTAGTTATCTCTCTTTCCATAAAGACCACGGGCCAATGGTCCAACTTGACGCACGCCGTACCTTAAAGAATCGTTACCCCAAACAACTACAGACTTATCTTTTCTGACAGCCATAAAACCAACTCTAGCGCTGTAGATTTCTGTAACTGGATTTTCTGCATCGCTTAGAGAGGTGTCACCATGAGAACTTTCTGTTCCGAATGTTATGTCGCCACCATGACTTTGTTTACCCCAAGCAACAACCCTGCCCGTTGAGGTCAATGCAGCAAAAGCAAAAACCGTACTAGAAATACTAACAATAGTTTCGCCTTCTGCTAACGCAAAGTCCGGGTGATCACCACCATACCCCTTTAAACCCCAACTAATCGCAGTTCCGTCTTTTTTAACTGCGGCAAAAGCATAGTAATTTGAAACAACGCTATCAATATTATTTAGTTCTACCTTGTTGATAAAACTCAAGACATCATTTTCTTGTCTATCTAAACCTAAGTTTACATATAGTACACTATTTATCTTGGTGCTAAAACCTTCATTTATTCCATCTAAATTAAAATCAGGTATACTTCCATCTAAACCCTCCAAAGTAAGAAGTCCACTTGAACTTTCTACAATCTTCCAGACATTTTCTACAATAGAAAGATCGGGGTGGAGACTATTAAACAACACAATCCTGATGATAGAACCAGCAGTTAGAAAGGCTGGAACTTGATCTGCTTGTATTTTATTTTTATTTTCTTCATTTCTTATAGCTTCTGGTCTAGACATATCAACTTCGGTTTGATTGTCATCATCCTGAAACTCATATACATCTCTGTACGGTCTAGCGCCATGCATAGTGTCACCCCAAGCAACTGCCACACCATCTTCTCTAAGAGCGACAGAAGCATAAGGATTGGATACAATGCTTGTGAATTTTTTAAGTTTATCAGAAACGGTTACGTTAGGGTCTTGATCCTTTATTAAATTCAGATAGGCAGCAACGTCTTGATCATAAAGATACAGATACCTATGATTAGTATCTTCTCTATCTGGTTGCGATGGGTCAATATTTATAAAATCTTTATTTAGAACGTTGTCTTGCTTTAGTGATTCAAAGTCTGTATTCTCCATTATTCTATTTATATTACCCCAAGTAGAAACCTTTCCCTCGGTCGTAATTGCGGAGAAATAATTTAATCTTGGATGCAACGAAGCGACTGACTCTATAGAACCAAATCTATTTTCTTCGTTGTTTGCGCCAAACTCTGTGTCACCCCAAGAAACTACAGAACCATCATTTTTTATAGCAGCGTGAGCGCGTTGGGTAGAAGATATCGTTCTAATGTTAGAAAGATTAACAGCATCTTCAGTCACTTTGGTATTGTTAGTCCAAAGGTAAGGACTAGCGCCACCGTCACCAACGCTTCCGTAAGGTACGGCTACATTATTTTCTTTCAGTGCTACATAAGAAGACGAGTTAGAGAATAATTGTTTGGCATCAGATATCTCGGCATCAACCATAGTATTAGTTTCTGCGTCATACGTTTTCTGTTGTATGCTGCCTGCCGTAACAACTTTTCCTTGATCTATAAGACTGACAGTAGGATCATCAGCCATCTTATCTAAATAGTAATCTTGATCTGGTATGTCTTGTACTTGTATTATAGAAACACCGTTATCTGTCAACGCATAATCAAGCGTTTCATATCTATAGAAAACGGCATTTTCAAGAACTGTCGGTTTGTTATTACTAGTAACTGTTCGTTTTTGAATATATTTGCTTTTTGAATCAATTTCTGAACGTAAAGAATTTTTATCATTTATAAAATTTAAAAAGTAAACACTTCTAGGTCTCTTCATTCCATCAAAGCGCTTGGATTCCGCTTCAGGATATAAAGCGCCAGTATCTAACGTTCCGAGATCTTCTTCGTCGTCTTTAGTTACAAGTATATAACTATCTTCTCTTCTTTGGTCTCTAGCAACATACACGCCCAAGTCTGCGTTAATGGTATTAGAGAAAAGTTCAGTGTTCGTACATGCTATTTCTTCGTATTCTTCTCCGGTTTCTAATGCGATCTCAACAGATTCTGTTATATTAAACAGAGGTTTACCAATTACCGCTAGTTCTTTGTCTTCTCTTTTTGTGAAGAAAAGTTCAGGCGATCTAAATTTACCAATGTAGTTTCTCTGATATGTTTTGGGGTTATCGACTTTAGATAAAGTTGAATCGTAACCGTTTTCATCTATTCTAATATAATTGTCGGTAACGGAGTTATATCTAAATATTTTTATCCTACCGTTATTTTCAAATATACTGTCTTCTTCTTGATTTGAAACAGCAACGGTTAATCCATCTTTACTTATTGCAAGTCCACCGGATATTATCTTATTTGCACCGTCCGAAAAGTCAAAGAACCCTGTTGGTATCTTATTAGATATCTGCCATTTTTCTTTTCCATCGACATATGTAAGTCTAAATATCGCAATATAAACTTGCGGTGTGACAGGTTGATTAGCAAAAGAACCATCTTGACTAACTGCCCAGTCTGGTTTTGAGGAAACTTCATCACAACTTTGAGGAGGTGTTTCACCAACACCAATTTCGTCGTTTCCAAGAGGATTTAAGTAAGCGAAGGCGTATACTTTTCCGTCCGCGCTTAATTTTGAGTCAATAACTTTTGGTGTTTGTCTTTCTAAGGGTAGATCTAAACTTGCTATGAAATATGACAGATCAAACTCTTTTTCAGCATTTCTCTCTGCTGAGTCGGGGAACATCCAAAGTTTTTCGCCACCCAAAGCGTCATCATGATAGGTTGGGTCTACACCGATTCTGTATTCAATCTCCGCAGAACCGTAGTTAACTATGAAGTCTAAGAACTCGTTCTTTATTTGACCGTCTTTAAACTCGCAACTTTCTTGATTACCATAACCATAACCGTAACCGTATGTGCCTGAGCAAATAGCGATATTAAGTGGGTCAATTTCAATATCATAAATTGGACCTTCACCGACTGCGGTCTTTATTGGCAATTTCGGAAGACACTTTTTAAATCTTTTTCTGATAGGAGAACCAAGTTTTCCCCTCGCTTTTGCTCTTTGCCCATTACACATATCCAAATTGGGTTTGGCATTTATTTTACCAACTCCAACTGGAAATGCTTCATCCGGTAAACATCCACATGTTAGTTCGATCATTTATACCGTTCTCTCTAAGTTTCCTAGTTGATTTAATTTAATTTCCGAAACAACAGCATTAAGCACAATTTCTTTTGTTTGTTCTGTAAGTTCTGAAAGTAGTGGTCCCATAACATTAACATTTACGCTAGTAGGTGATAGATCTACATTAAGTTTCATGTTTGCTAGATTATCAACGCTTTGGGCAAATGTTCCAAACGCACTTCCTAATTGACCAATCGCTTGACTAAACCCTTGAACAAAATCTCCCATTCCGCTTACTTCTCCACCATCTTGGAAATACTTAACCATTCCACCCCTTGCCATAGCAACCCCGTTGCCCGTAGAAGGTGCAGGAGCGCCATTTGATGTCGTATCACCACCGTTCATTGCTCTAAGTAATTGCAGGTTATTGCCACGTTGTACAGCGGCACGATTTACAACAAACTCTCCGGGTGTCAACATGGCAGGTACGGTATCGGTTCCGCGAGGAATGAACATTCCGCGAGAAGCGTATTTAACAGTTCCCCCTCTACTCATCCCATACGAGTCTCTTCTAGGCTGACTCCAATCATACCCACCATCAATTGAGCCACTCCAGACACCTCCAATACCTTCCCAAAAACCGGGACCATCTGAAGTCGATCTAATACTTCCGCCCGCGCGAGTTCCGCCTGCATCTGCTCTTCTTTGTGCTGCCTCAGCATTTGTTCCACCGCCATAAGTCGCAAAATTTTTCTCATTAATTCCAAGTGCTTCGTCTGCCTTCCTCATCCTGTCCATTTGACCTCTAAGCGCATCTTCGTATTCTTTTGTGCCTTCTTTCCCTATATAATTCAGCATAACATCAGATTCAGCAGCACGTTTTCTAAGATCTGCATTATACTCTCTATCTTGCCTCGCAGCCACCGCTTCGGCAGAGTTATCTTCAGTGGCTTCTGCGGCTTTATCAACCGCTTCATTTGCTTCTTTTTGCGCCTGATTGAAATTAATTTCCGCTATCTTCTTTAAATTTTGTGCCGCCGCTTCTGCTGCATTTGCTAAGTCTACTTGTTTGTCTCCTGCTTGGGCGATAATCTCTGCGTACTGTTTACCTTCTTCTTGCAACCTTTGTATTTCTGGAGAAGTGCCTGCCGCAGCACCCGCAAGACCAGAAGATATACCTAGCGCTTCTAGCGTTCCTGCTGACGCTGCTTTTTCTTCATCTGTGAGCGCATCAAACCCAGCAGCAAGAGCATTTCCACCAAGACTCTGCAACATAGCGGTATCGCCACTTCTAAAAGCCTCCGCAGCAATAGAAGCATTTATACTTTCGCTAAATTTTTCTATATCACCAGAGAGTAACGCTTTGGCTGCCTCTTGATCTAGTTTTAATCTTTCTTTAGCAGCAGCAATTTCCTGTTGATAAATTTTCACACGCTCTCTTGCGTATGTCAATATATCTTCGTTTTGTTTTTTCGCATCGTCTAGGCTTTTCTGTTCATCTTGTTTTTCCTGAGACGTTAACTGCGGTCTGGTGTCATCTTTAACAACTTGACCGGTTGCTGGATCTACCCTTTGCCCGCTTCTAGAAAGTTTGTCTTGAGAAGCGATAGCAGACTGAGTATTTGCGCTTAATCTAGCAGACAGACCACCAGCAGAAGTGTCAGTAACACCAGAAGCAGCTAAACTTTGATTTGCAAAACTAACTTGTTCACTAGCAGATAGTGTTTTTCCACTAAATTCTGCTATAATAGTAGCGGCCTCTTTCTGCATGTCAATTGCATTTCTTTCCGCCTCTATCCTGTTCCTTGTTGCGGTAGTGAGTTGATTTTGAATTGATAAATAGTTATTTTGAGCAGAAACCAGACTGTTCAGTATTGGTTCTAACTCTTTAAATACTTCCCCGCCTCTCGCCTCAAGTTGTTTTAGTACTGGTTCAAAGTTTCCATTGGCAATACTTTTTAAATCACTGTCAGAAAGTGTTAAGTCAGCAAGTAAATCTCTAAGTATATCTTTGCTTCCTTCGTCTGCGCCAGATATCATTGACTCAATAAATCTATCTGTAAATTCTTCGCCAGTTGCGCTCTTAATTCCAAAAGTTAATAAATCATTTCGTAAACTATCTAGTGCGCCTCTTGCTCCACTGAAACCTCCCTCAAGAGCAATCAAGGTATCAGAAATTTTACCAAATCCAGCACCACCAAAAGCCTCTACTTCTTTAGTAACGATTTCTAATGCAGATTTGAATGTAGCGTCAGTAATCTTAGCGCCAGAAGCAACTGCTTTTAGTATATTACTAGCATCTTGAAGAGTGTTGTAAGAGTTAGAAGCAACTTTAGCAAGTCTATCCATTTCAGAGCTTACACCCTGTAGCGCATACGCCAGAGGTCTTGTTCCCAGATTCATTGCTTGGAAGACTTTTTTGTTTTCTTCCATTTCCTTTCGCGTATTTTCAAAAGATCTTGCCAATTTCCTCATTTGTTCATTGGTAAATTTAACTCCGGGGAACAATTCTCCTAATGATCTTTTAAAATCATCTATAGTGCCGCCCGTAGAAATTAGACCCCGTGACATCTCGTTTATCACAGGAAGGGTTTCTGAAAGCGCTTTATCAAAATTAGCGGTTGCCTCTTGTTGAAGTTTTTCGTTTTCTGCATCTATTCTTTTATTTTTCTCTCCAGAAGTTTCACCTAAAAAACCGCCAACAGTAAGGATGTTACGACCAGTAACCAGACCCGTGCCGGATTTTTGATCTTCATTTAGTTTAACTGCTTCTTCTGTAACGGCTGCTGCTCTACCAAAATTTCTTAAATTAGCCCCTGCTCCTCTAGATAATGCATCGTATGCACTTATTGATCCAGCCTTTAAATCTTCAAGTGCTTCAGATGCAAGTTGAGCATTTTTCGCTTGATCTATATTAGCTTTAGATGTCAACGCGGCTGATCTGGCCAATGCTTTTGCGGCATCAGCGCTCGC
>MDSZ01264892.1_pt1 | contig 25031 bp, 23 predicted proteins | sample 811201 | NCBI WGS metagenome assembly MDSZ01 (sample SAMN05326647, study PRJNA326480) | marine metagenome | isolation source: seawater | place: Indian Ocean: North | collected 2010
AAATATAAAAAACCTTGAGATAAGTTCTTTAAAGTTGGTTAGGAAAATACTTAATGATACCGGCATAGCTCTTACACCAGGGATTGATTTTGATAAAAAGAATGGTGAAGATTATATAAGAATGTCATTTTCAAATGATCACCAAACAACAAAAGAAGCTTCAGAACTACTATTAAATTGGTTTAAAAAGAATTATTGACTCCACCACCCTTGGCGTTTCTCAATTTTTTTATTTTTTTGGTAAATTTTAATTTTATCTTCTTCAATTTCAACTTTGGCATTATTTTTTTTTAAGGATTTCCTTGGTACTTTTTTTTCCTTGCTATATTTGTCTGCTTTCTCTCTATAACTAACTCTTCTTGTATTAGAATGTTCCTCTTCTACTATGTTTGTATTTGTTTCTTTTTTTTCTTCAATAAGAGAACTATTTTTTTCAAATTTTAAATAATCTTTAAAATTATCTACCTTATCGTTGATGTTGCAGTTTGTTACTAGGACTTCTCTATTTGTACAAATTATATATTCATATTCTTTAAGATCATTTTTTAAATTAATTGAAATTTGATTTGAATCACTATACTTGCTTTGCTTAATTTTTTCATTTATTGACAAATAAATATCTTGACCGGTTAATAAAAATAAATTTTTTAATTTCTTGTTATCTTTTAGTTCAAAATAAACTCTTATAAGTTGATTAACTAAGAAATGGTTAGATACTACGCTTCCATAACCATTACAAAATTTACATTTAACTGAGGAAGTTGTGTCAGTTGTAACTTTAAGTCTTTGTCTTGATAGTTCCATTAAACCAAAATTACTTATCCTACCGCATTGAACCCTGGCTCTGTCATTTTTTATTGATTCTCTCATTTTTTTTTCAACCTTTATATTGTGGGATCTATCTAACATATCAATAAGATCAATGACAATAAGCCCAGCAAGATCTCTGATTTTTATCTGTTTACTAATTTCAACTGCTGCTTCAAGATTTGTTCTAAAAGCTGTATCCTCAATATTTCTTTGCTTAGTTGACCTTCCTGAATTTATATCAATTGCTACTAATGCTTCAGTTTGATTAATTACAAGATATCCACCAGATTTTAAGTATACAACTGGATTATTTACATCTAGAAGTTGTTTCTCAATTTCGTAAGTTGAAAATAGAGATTTTTGATTTTTGAATAATTTTAGTAATTTCACAGAAGGAGGCATAAACTGCTTAATTATCTCTTTTGATTTTAAAAAAGTTTTTTTCTCATTAATTAAAATTTCATCAAAGGACTGATCAAAATAATCTCTTAAACTTCTTTTTATAATATTATCTTCTTCATGAATCAAACATGGCGCATTAGACTTAACTGTTTTAATTGTTATTTCTCTCCATAATTTTATTAAAGAATTATAATCTCTTTTTATTTCTTTTAAACCCATTGATTCACCAGCTGTTCTTATTATGACACCCATGCCTTTCTTAATATTTAATTTACTAACTGTTTCTTTCAGTTTTCTTCTATATTTGAGATCAATGATTTTTCTTGATATACCTCCACCTTTATTTGTATTAGGCATTAATACACAATACTTTCCCGCTAAAGAAAGTCTTGTTGTCACAGCTGCTCCCTTATTCCCTCTTTCCTCTTTAACTACTTGTATTAAAATAACTTGATTGCTTTTTATAACTTCTTGTATGCTATATTTTCTGTGAAAAATTATTGGTTTATTTTTTTTAAAGTTCCTATTTGGTAATTTTCTTTTTCTAAATTTTACAGAATGGTCATCTTCTAAAGGCTTAAAATTAAAAAAATCAAAGAATTTATTTAAGAAACCTCTCTTTAAATCATTATTATAATTTGAGTTTTTGTCATTAATTTCCTCGGAAGACTCATTTGAAAATTCCTCCTCTTCATCTTCATCGTCATCAATTGGAATGGTTTTGGAGGCTTCGTGTTCTTGAGCTAGAAGCTTTTTTTTATCGGATGTTGGTATTTTAAAATAGTCAGGATGTATCTCATTATATGCAAGAAAACCATGTTTCTCTGCACCGTAATCTACAAATGCTGCCTGAAGAGAAGGCTCAACTCTTATTATCTTAGCGAGATAAATATTTCCTTTTGTTCTATTATTATCTGATTTTTCCGACTCATAATCTATAATTTTCTTATTTTCAATAATTGCTATTCTTGTTTCCTGATGATCGCTCGAATCTATTAACATTTTTTTTGTCATAATGTGTTTTTCCCTTGAAAAAAATAAAACTTGAAATTTTGAAATTACTTAAATTCATAATAAAAATAAAAAAATCAAATATATTGATTTTTTTCTTAAAAATTTACTATATATAGTATAACTTATTTTTTTAAAAAATTGAAAATTTTTAATAATTTAATTTTATATATTTTATTTTTTTTTTACAGCAGTCAATTATTTTCTGCTGACTTAGTAAATGTAAGATTTGGATCAAATGAACAAGGCGAAAGAATTGTAATTGATTTAACTGATGATATAAGTTTTAATAGTAGCATTGAGAAGACCAGAGTAATATTATCTTTTGATAAAGAAATTAACTATAATTTTAGATTAAAGAAAAATAGATTCCTAGAAAGAATTGATTTTAATAAAAAAACTAACCAAATCATTCTAAATTTTAAAAAACAACTATTCTCTTCAAATATTTACTTACTTAAAAAAAAAAATAATAAATATGCTAGAATTGTTATAGATTTTAAAAACAATTCTTTTGACACAAAAGTTATCATAATTGATGCTGGTCATGGAGGTAGAGATTCAGGTGCGGTTGGTGTCAACAAAATATTAGAAAAAGACATCACTTTAAAAATGGCTAAACTTTTAAAAAAGAAATTTTCTAAATATAAAGATATAAAAGTAGTTCTGACAAGAAATAAAGATATTTTCTTAAAATTAAAGACGAGAACAAAAATTGCAAAAGGTAATAATGCAGACATATTTATTTCATTGCATGCAGATTTTAACAAAAACAAAAAAGCCAGAGGAATATCACTATACACCTTATCTGAAAGAGCATCTGATAAGGAAGCTGAAGCTTTAGCAAGAAGAGAAAATAAATCAGACCTAATAGGTGGAGTTGATTTCTCCAATGAGAGCAATGAGGTAACTAATATTTTAATAGATTTAACAAAGAGAGAAACCCTAAATCAATCAAGTTTTTTAGCTAATTTTTTGATTGATGAATTTAAAGATAAGTTGAACTTATTACAAAGAACACACAGATTTGCTGGATTTGCAGTTTTAAAATCGTTAGACATCCCTTCAATTTTAATTGAAATGGGTTATTTATCTAATAAAAAAGATGCAAGGTTACTTACTTCGAGTGAGTATCAAAACAAATTGGCTAACAACATAGTTGGCGCAATAAGAAATTATTTTTATTGGAAAGAAAAAAATTCTAGTTAATATTATTAATGGTCATATGTTAAAAACTATTAAAAATATATTCTATTTAAGCTTAATCTCAGTTCTAATTTGTTTTTTCATATTTATTTTTATTTTTTTTTCATTTGGTAGAAACTTGCCGAATCTAGACAAGCTTTCTTCATATCAACCAAGACTAGTTTCAAAGATTTATACAGCTGAGGGAAATTTTTTAGAAGATTATTCAAATGAAAACCGAGTTTTTACAACAATTGACGAAATACCAAAAAAACTAATTGAATGTTTTCTTGTATCCGAAGATGTAAATTTCTTCACTCATATTGGAATAGATTATAGAGGAATAGTTAGGGCGTTTTTGAAAAATATTTCAAATACTTTTAGTAATAAAAGACTTGAAGGGGCTTCAACAATAACCCAACAGGTTGCTAAAAATTTTTTATTATCTAATGAAGTTTCTTATACTAGGAAAATCAAAGAAATTATACTTTCTTTTAGAATTGAAAGTTTATTGACTAAAGATCAAATTCTAGAACTTTACTTGAATGAAATTTATTTAGGAAATGGTTCATATGGGGTATCATCAGCGGCGTTAAATTATTTTAATAAATCTTTAGCCGATTTAGAATTAAACGAGATGGCAATGCTGGCAGCACTTCCTAAAGCTCCTTCAACATATAATCCTTATAAAAATCCTATTAAAGCAGAAAAAAGAAGAAATTGGGTGATTAAAAGATTACTAGATGAAAATTTTATTAAGAATGATGAATATGAGTTGATGGTAAATACTCCAATAGAACTAATAAAAAGAAAAAAAATCTTAAATGATAAAGCTTTATTTTTTAAAGAAGCTGTTAGAAGAGAAATAGTTGCTAAATTTAATGAGACCAAGCTTTATGATGGAGGTTTATCAATAATGACAACTTTAGATGAGGATTTACAAATAGCAGCTGAGAAATCTTTTAGGGAAGGAATTAGAGAATACGATGGAAGAAGTGGATGGAATGGTCCTTTGAAAAAATTAGATAAAAATCAAAAATGGGAACCCTATATAAAGAAATTAAAAAATCCTCAAGGTTTATTTGATGATATTTTAGGAATAATTGTCAAAGTTAACAATGATCGTATAACAGTTTTAACTAAAAATAATGGAGAGCTAGTGCTATCAAAAAATCAACTCTCTATTATTAAAGAGAAACTGGTTAGTTTAAAAAAATTTTTTGAACCTGGATTTATTATATCTTTACGATTTAACCCAATAAAAAAAGAGTATGAGTTAAGTCAGATTCCAGAAGTTAATGGCTCAATGGTTGTAATTGATAATTATACAGGAAGAGTACTTGCGATGGTGGGGGGATACGATTCTAGTTCATCGTTTAATAGGGCTATTCAAGCCAAAAGACAATTAGGTTCTTCTTTTAAACCTTTTGTATATATTGCAGCACTTGAAAATGGCTACTCTCCAGTAAGTAAAATTCTTGATGCACCATTTGTTTTAAGAGATTTTTCAAGTGATGGTACTTGGAGACCAACAAATTATGGTGATAAATTTTATGGTGTAAGTACACTAAGAATGGGTATAGAAAAATCAAGAAACCTCATGACTATTAGATTGGCAGATCAACTTGGGTTAGAAAAAATATCTGATATTTCAAAAGATCTTGGGATATATGAAAAATTTCCTCTTTTAATTTCAAGCTCTTTAGGTTCGCTTGAAAGCACACTATTAAAAATTACTTCAGCTTATGCTAGTATCGCTAATGGTGGAATTAAAATTGAGCCTGCGATTATTGATGCTATTTTGGACAATAGAGGGAAATTATTATATAGCAGAGAAAAAAGAAAATGTATAAAATGTAAATTGGATTTTGATGTAAATTTAGATTCTCTTAAAATTGAAAATATAGATATGCCGAAAATAAAGGAAAAAACCAAAAGAGTTTTTTCGAGAGAATCAGCTTATCAAATGACTTCTTTCTTAATGGGAGTTATTAAAAGAGGAACGGCAAAAAATATCAATAATTTTGATTTTCAAGTTGCAGGAAAAACTGGAACAACCAATGATAATCAAGACGCATGGTTTATTGGATATAATTCAGAAATAACAGTCGGTGTTTTTGTGGGTTATGATGTTCCAAGGTCATTAGGCAAGTTTGAAACTGGATCCAAAGTTGCTGCTCCGATTTTTAATAAATTCATGAAAAGAGCATACACAAACGAAAGACCAAGACCATTTTTAATTCCTGAAACTATAAAGTTTATTAATATTGATCTTTTAACTGGAAAGCCTAGCAATAGTAATTTTATATCAGAATCATTTAAAAACAGTTTTAATTTTGAGAAAAATTTTAAAGAGAATTACGATAACGATAAAGAGTTTGAATTAAGAGGAGTTTACTAAATGAAATATGAAATCCTTGAAGTTTCAAATAGAATTAAGGTTTTACTTGAAAACCTAAGGGGGTATGTTTGAAAAAAAAAATATATCTAAAAGACTAAAAGAAATTGAAAAAAATTTAGAAAATCAAGATAGTTGGCAAAATTTTGAAAAAACCAATAAAGAATTAAAGCTTAAGAATTACTTATCAAATTTTTTGGAATCTATTAATAAGTTTGGCAATGATTTTGATGATACATTAGAGTTAATTAAATTATCAGATGACCACGATGATGAGGAATTTACTAAAGATCTAGAAAAAGACCTTAATAAAATTGAAAGTGGACTAAATCTTCTTTATTTAGAAACTTTGATGTCAGGTAAAGCAGATTCAAAAAATGCTTTACTTGAAATACATGCAGGCGCAGGTGGGGTTGAATCCCAAGACTGGGCAGAGATTCTATTAAGAATGTATACTCGATGGGCCGAGTCAAAAAATTTTAAAGTTGATTTAATTGATCAAAATACTGGTGATGAGGCTGGTATAAAATCCGTAACTATAAAGATTATAGGTGAAAAAACTTATGGATGGTTAAAAATGGAGAACGGTGTTCATAGATTGGTAAGAATTTCTCCATTTGACTCTCAATCTAGAAGACATACAAGTTTTGCTTCTGTATTTTGTTATCCTGAAATTGATAATTCAGTAAATATCGAGATAAATGATAAAGACTTAAGAATAGATACTTTTAGAGCTTCAGGCGCAGGAGGTCAACATGTAAACAAAACTGATAGTGCTGTCAGAATTACTCATTTGCCAACTAAAATAATTGTTCAATGTCAAAGCAGTAGGTCTCAACATAGGAATAAAACAATTGCAATGGATTTACTAAAGTCAAAGTTGTATGACATAGAACTTCTCAAAGAGGATGAGCAAAATAAAAAAAATAGATCAGAAAAAACTGATATAAGTTGGGGTAATCAGATTAGATCATACATAATGCAGCCATATAGATTAGTCAAAGATCACAGAACAAATACAGAAATATCAAATATAAACTCAGTTCTTGATGGAAAAATTGATAAACTTCTAGAATCTCAATTAATTAAGTTAGGGTAGATAGAAAGCTCAAGATATCGTCAACATGACCTTTTACTTTAACATTATTCCATTTCTTTAATAGTTTTAAATCTTTGTTGAACAGAAAAGTTGCTCTCTCAATTCCCATATATTTTTTTCCGTACATTGATTTTTCAACCCATACACCAAACTTTTTGCAAATTATTAGATCTTCGTCTGAAGCTAAATCTATATTTAAATCATGCTTATCCTTAAATTTTGTGTGTTTTTTTAGATCGTCTTTTGAAACACCAATAATGTGGGTATTAAGATTTGAAAATTTTTTTTTGTTAGTGCTAAAATCTATTGCTTCCTTTGTACAACCTGGAGTATCATCTTTAGGGTAAAAATAAACTATTAGATTTTTACCTTTAAAATCCTTACAATCAACTGCATTGTTGTTGTTTAATACAAATTTTATTCCAGTTAGCTCTTTTCCAATTTTCATAAAAAAAAAAATAAAGTTAATTAATTCTCACATCTTATTTATATTTGCTATAAAAAATTAATGAAAGAAAATTTTTTAAAAAAATTCTATTATTTTGTCTCAATTTTATTTCTGTCAATTATAAGTTTTTTATTGATATTTGTTGTAACAATTTCAATAAAACCAATTAAATTGAATTTTTTAGACTATTTTGATAGAGAAAGTAAAATTTTCAAGAAATATGATATTAGTGAGGTTGGAGACTTGTTTATAAGTTTTGATAAGGTATCAAAAAACTTTCAACTAATCGCAGAAAATATAGTCATAAAAGATTCATACATCCCAAATATACAAATTAACATTGACCTAAATTTATCACTGTCTGAAAAATTTATACAACCGACAATAAAGATATTTGATGCCGAAGTCAGTTTTGATATTTCACAATTTGAATACAGTAAAACAAACAACTCACTTCCCTTGTCAGAATTAAAAAATAAAATTAGTTTTTTAAATTTTTTTAAAAAAATCGAAGTTATAAATTCATATGTAAAAATCAACTCTATAAAAAATAACTCAAATGATTTTCTTATAGACTTTAAATATGATCTCAATGAGATATCAGGTTATATATCTCAGCAAATGAATGATGATAACTTTCTCTCTTTTAATATTATTAATAAGAAAGGAAAAAAATTTTCAGATATAAGTTTTAAAAATTTTGATTTAGATTTTTTAAAAGTATTTTATGCTCCTTCGCTATTTTTAACAGATGGACTTAAAATATCAGGAAAATCAATAATTTCTTTAAACGATAATAATGAATTTGACGAACTCTTATTTGATTTATTCATAAGAGGTGGAATTTCTTATGAAACCTTTGATGGTAGAGAAAATTTATTTTTAAATAACACAAAATTATCTGGCCAGTTAGTTGAAGAGGAAATAAGAATATCGTTTGATCTTCAACATCAAAAATCTATTTTTTCTTTTGGCACATCATTTAACTTAAATAAAAAAGATACTCCTAATATATTTGTTAAAATCAATCACATAAACGTAAATAATCTTTTAAAAGTATGGCCTAAAGATTTTAAAGAGTCTGTTTATTCATGGATGAGTGATAATTCTAAAGGTCTAATAGACAATTTTTTTATTAATTTAGATTTTTCAAATTTAAATAATAATTTAAGTTTGGAAAATATTGATGGTGGCTTTGATTTTAAGGATACAGAAATTAAATATATGGATTCTATGCCATCAATCATTATGATAAATGGTAAAGCAAAAATATTTTCTGATAAAATAATTTTTTATGTTGATAATGGCTCTTCACAAAAATTAAAATTAGTTGATGGATATGTTAGTCTGTACGATCTAGATACGGATTCTGAAAAAGCAGATATAAAGTTAAGAATTATTTCTGAAAATAAAGATGCTGTAGAGTATCTGGACACATCTCCAATAGATAAAAAAAATTTTACTAAATTGAGAAAAATTAAAGGTGAAGCTGACATCGACTTGAATCTGAATTTTCCTCTTTTACTTGATCTCAAGGCAGAAGAAATAGAATATGAATCCAAAGTTAATATTTATAATGCATCTATAAATAATCTTTTTTACAAAATATCTTTGGAAAAATTAACATTGAGTCTTTTAGTAAACAATGATGAAGTAGAATATTCGGGCGATGCTTTAGTTAAAGAGTCTGTAATAAATTTTAATGGAAAACAGTATATTTATGATAATTTAGTGAGAGATGAAATATCTGGTAACATTAATCTAATTGCTGAATCCATTGAGGAAATAAGTCAAGGAATCTTTTCAAAGTCTTTTGGTTCCATTCCAATTGATTTCAAATATTCCAGCGATGATAAAGATTTAATTAAAGTTGAGGCCATAGGTACCCTCGATAACTTTGCAAGCAAATCAGAATTTTTAGGGGATAATCTTAACTTTAAAAATGGCAAACTTAGATTTTTATTAAATCCTTTCAACAATGATTATTCTATTTTCTTTGATTTTAAAACTCCAAATATTCAATTTGAAACAAATTTAGATGTTATTGATAAAAAGATAAAAAAAATTAGTGTGAATAAATTCATCAGTCCTAACCAAGATTTTTATGGAATGATAAAAAATGAAGATTATTTAGACATTTTAATTCAAGGAAGTAAATTAAAATTTAATAAACTAAAATCATTGCAAAATAATGGAAACCCAATTTTTACAAATATGGATTTGACTATTGATATTGACGAACTTTACTTAAATAATATCCCCTTCAAACAACCAGAATTTTCTTTTTCAAAAAGAAATGGTTTATATAATAGGTTTTATTCTAAATTATCTAATACAGAAAATATCCACAAAGTTTCAATTACTTCAGATAATAAAGAAAGTTTTTTTAATTTATCATCTAATAATTTTAGTGAACTTTTAAGAATATTTAATTTTGATTTAAATACTGAAGCTGGTGAAATTGAAATAAATGGAGCTAAAGATCTTAATGAAAGTAAATATGTTGGCAATATAGATGTCAAAGATTTTATTTTAACTGATGGTCCTTTTTTAGCTGATTTTTTTACTTTATTTTCACTTCAGGGTCTTGCCCAAAAACTTAAGGGAGGAGGAGTTTTTTTTGAAAGCTGTGAAAGCAAATATGAGTTTTATGATGATAAAATAAATTTAAGTGATTCATTAATTAAAGGCAGTGAGTTAGGCATTCAATTTGATGCAGATTTAGATTTAGATACGGATAAATTTTATGCTAAAGGATCGGTAATTCCTGCTTATACTATCAATACTTTGCTTACTAAATTCCCAATAGTTGGTGATATAATTACTGCTGGATCACCTGAAGATGGTCTAATTGGAGCTAATTTTGAAATAGAAAATATAAATGATGAGTATAAAATTTCTTTTAACCCTATATCAGTTTTTGTTCCTAATTTAATAAAGAACTTTTTAGGTAATTAACTTTACAAATCCAAATTTCTTTTTTCCTACATTTATAATAAGATAATAATTTTTTTTTTCATCAACTGTAAAATCATCCTTTTTTAATTGACGTTCTTTATCGTTGATCTGCATATTATTTAATTTTATTGCTCCTTGAGTAATGAATCTTTTTGACTCACTCATTGATGACGAAAGATTTAACTTTATCAAAGCATTTTTAAGTGATAATCCTTCTTCAAGTTCTTTTTCAGTTATCTCTATTTTTTTTTCACTTGAAGTTAAAACATTAGAATCAATTTTTTTTGAACCAATAATTTTTTCAGCTTCCTGAGCAGCTTTTCTAGCCTTTTCTTTTCCATGGCAGTTAGTGGTAATTTCGTTAGCTAAAATAATTTTTAACTTATTAATATCTGTTGCATCATTAAGTTTATATTTTTCAATTTCTTCTCTAGAAATTTCAGTAAATAATTTTAAAAAATTTATAACATCATTATCAGATGTATTTCTCCAAAATTGCCAGAAATCAAATGAGCTTAGTTTATCTTCAGATAACCAGATTGCACCTTCAGCAGTTTTTCCCATTTTAGCTCCAGTAGAATTAGTTATTAATGGCGTTGTTAAACCATAAACTTCTTTATTTTTTTGTTTTTTTATAAGGTCTATTCCTGAAATAATATTCCCCCATTGATCTGATCCGCCAAATTGTAAAATACAATCGTACTTTTTGTTTAACTCTAGAAAATCAAAAGCTTGCAGAATTGAGTAATTAAATTCTAAAAAACTTAAATTTTGTTCTCTACTCAATCTTTGTTTTGTTGATTCAAGAGATAACATTTTGTTAACAGAAAATTTACTTCCAATATCTCTTATAAATGAAATATATTTAAGTTTTGCAAGCCATTCAAAGTTGTCGACAAAAATAGCGGAATTCTTTTTTTTCGTATCAAAATTTACAAATCTTTCAAAAATGAGTTTAAGTTTTTTTTTATTTTGATTAATAGTTTCCTCATCTAATATTTTTCTAGTTTCATCTTTTCCAGATGGATCACCAACAAGAGTGGTACCACCCCCAACTAAAATTATAGGTTTATGACCAAATTTCTGAAAAATTTTTAAAAGCATTAGTGGAAGAAGTGATCCAACATGTAAGCTATCAGCTGTACAGTCAAACCCAATATAACCTACAATTGATTTAGATAAATTTTTTTTGAGATCTTTTTCGTTAGTACATTGGTGTACATAACCTCGGTATTTTATATGTTCAAAAAAATCTTCGTTCATCTATAATAATTTAAGTATAATATCAAATATTATGAAAAAAAAATTTTTTTATTCTTTAGGTATAATGAGTGGGACATCTCTTGATGGTTTAGACTTTTCTCTTATAAAATCTGATGGAGAAAAGGAAATTAAGATTTTAAATAATCAGTTTTTTAAATTTACTGACTCAATAAAAAATAAAATATATGAAGTTATAGAAAAACTAAATTTAGAAAATCAAAGGAATTTGAAAAATTTTTTTTATAATGAAATTAATACTTTTTTTTCAAATATTGTTATTGAAAATATCCATTCTTTTTTTAAAAAAAATACTTTCACTTTAAACTCTTTAGATATTATTGGGTTGCATGGAAATACTGTTTATCACAATCCTAAAAAAAAAATTTCATTACAATTAGGCAATCATAAATTATTGGCTGATGAACTTCAAAAACCAGTAATTTGTTATTTTAGAGATAATGATATTAAATTAGGTGGGCAGGGAGCTCCTTTAGTTCCTGTATATCATGAGGCAATTTTTAAAAAAATTAATAAAACTATTTTAGTCGTTAATATTGGAGGTATCTCAAATTTTACGTATTTAAGTAGAAAGAAAATTTTGGCTTCAGATATTGGACCAGGAAATGTTTTAATAGATAAATTTTGTAAAATTTTTTTTAATAAAGAATTTGATAGAAACGGCTCTTTTGCAAATAAAGGCAAAGTAATTCCAGAAATTATTAATAAATGGAGTAAAAAAAAATTTTTAAAAAAACCTCCTCCAAAGTCTTTTGATAATTTTTTTTTCAAATTAGATGATTATGTGCAACAAAATGAATATTCAAAATTTGACTTGATAAGATCACTTACTTTTTTTACGGCATTGATGATTAAAAATATTCAAGATTTTCTCCCTGGTAAAATTGACAAGTGGGTAATTTGCGGAGGTGGTTCTAAAAATTATACTTTAATTTCTGATTTAAAAAATATCTTGAAATCAGAAAATATTTTTACGTCTGAAGAACTAGGGTTTGATTCAATGTTTATAGAGTCTCAAGCTTTTGCGTACATAGCTATAAGAACTTTAAAAAATCTCCCATCTTCATTTCCAAACACAACTGGAGTTTCTAAAGACACAATTTGTGGTAAAATAATCAATCCTTCATAATTTTAGCTTGAAGAAACATATTTTTGTACTTTATCTAAAACTTTTTGTTCCATTTCACTAAAAAAATGGTCAGAACCTTTTACTATGTCATGTTTCACAGTAATACTTTTTTGTTGATTTAATTTTTTAATAATTCCTCTTACAGACTCTGTCTCAATCAGACTATCTTTTTCTCCAGAAATAACTAGTCCAGAGGCTGGACAAGGAGCAAGAAAGTTAAAATCGTATTTTCCTGCGGGAGGACTTATTAAAATAAATTTTGGTATTTCTGGTCTTCTCATTAATAGTTGCATTCCAACCCAGGCACCAAAAGATATTCCACAAATCCAAAAATTCTCGGATTCGTGATTTTGCGATTGAAGCCAGTCTAGTGCAATTGCAGAATCTGCAAGTTCACCCTCACTGCCATCATGTTCCCCATCAGACTTTCCAACTCCTCTGAAGTTAAATCTTAAACTAGAAAAACCAATATCTGTAAAAAGCTTGTGAAGTTTTAGAGTTAATGCATTGTTCATGTTACCGCCATGTCCAGGGTGAGCATGTAAAATCAACACAGAAGGAGAGTTTGAAACATTATTATGGGTATAGCGAGCTTCGAGCCTACCAACGGGCCCACTAAGAAGAACTTCTGGCATAGATACTTGACTAATTTAGTTGGATATATTAATTATTTACAATATATAAAGCATTATAAATAACATGTCAAAAAATTTGTTAGGCCTGGTAAAATCTGATTTGTTAGCAGCTAAAGACAAGGATCCTGCCGCAAGAAATCTTCTTGAGATTTTTTTCACTTATTCTGGCTTCCATGCTATTCTTTTATACAGAATATGTCATATAATTTGGAATTTAAAGCTTAAATTTTTGGCAAAATTTTTAAGCAATTTTGCCAGAATTTTAACATCTGTTGAAATCCACCCGGCAGCTAAAATAAACGAAGGATTTTTTATAGATCATGGAGCAGGTTTAGTGATAGGGGAAACCTGTGAAATCGGAAAGAATGTTACTCTCTATCAACAGACAACTTTAGGAGGTATTTCTCCTGCCATAGATTCAAATTCTCAAAGAAATATTAAGAGACATCCAACTGTTGAAGATAATGTAATTATTGGTTCGGGAGCTCAAATTCTGGGTCCAGTAAAAATTGGAAAAAATTCAAGAATAGGTGCTAATGCAGTGGTATTAAGTGATGTACCTGAAAATATGACATTTGTAGGAATTCCTGCTAGAAAATTAGAGGCTGTTGGTAAGTTCAAAAATTTTGATCCCTATGGTATTGGTGATGGTAAAATAGATGACCCAAATAAAAAAAGTATAAATGCTTTATTTAAAGAAATTCATCAACTAACTGAAAAGATTAATGATTTACAATCTAAAATTGATATTTCAAAAAATAAAGAGTTAGTCTCAAGTGTTATAAAAAGAAATATTAAAACTAAAAGGAGGACTTAAAAAGTCGACTATATAATTAGACTAATAAAAGGAATACCAAATAAAAAAATGATTTATTTAGATTATAATGCCAATGCACCGATATTTGATAGTGTTAAAAGTGCAATAAGAAAAAACCTAGATTGGTACGGCAATCCATCTGCAATTCACAGTTTGGGAAAGGTTCTTGATGATTCTATAGAATCATCAAGAACCTTAATACTTAAACATTTCAATGCTGATGATTGTAAACTCATTTTTACTTCTTCGGGAACAGAGTCTAATAATATAATTTTAAAAAATATATTAGACATTGATTTTTTTATAACATCACCAACTGAACATATTTCGATTTTAAATGTGAGAAATGATTTTAATTTTATACCTATCGATTCCGACGGAATTGTTAAAATAGATGAGTTAGAAAAAAAATTAAAAAAATTTAAAAACAAAAATTTTTTATTGAGTTTAATGCTTGTCAATAATGAAAATGGAATAATACAGCCAATTAAGAAAATTTCAAAATTAGTCCATAAATATGGAGGATTAATGCACTGTGATGCAGCCCAAGCAATTGGAAAAATTGATATCAATTTTAAAGAATTAGAGTTAGATGCAATCTCGTTATCCAGCCATAAATTTGGCGGACCAATTGGTGTTTCTGGTTTAATAGTGAAAAATAAAATTAAATTCAGAAACTTTTTAGCTGGTGGTGAGCAAGAATATTCTATCAGGTCAGGGTCATCAAACTTCTTATTAATTCCTGCCTTTGCAAAGGCTTTAGAATTTACAAAATCAGAGAAATACAAAAATAAGATGAAGCTAGTTTTAAGTTGGCAAGAGTGGTTTGAAAATAAATTGAGGGAAGTTGCCCCTAATATTCTAATTTTTGGAGAAAAAGCTAGTAGACTAACAAATGTAACTCACTTCTGTATTCCAGCAATACAATCAGAGAATATTATTTTTTCTATGGATATTGATAATATTATTATTAGCTCCGGTTCTTCTTGTTCTTCCAAAGTAAAAAAAGAATCTTACGTAGTTAAATCAATGAAATATTCAAAGAAAATTGCAACTAATTCTGTAAGAGTAAGTTGGGGCTGGAAATCAAAAAAGGATGAATTATCTATATTTATAGAAAAATTGAAATGTATAACCGAATCTTATAATATAAAAGCAGCTTAAATAGGAATTTAATATGAAAAAAAATATTTATTTTGATTATCAGGCTACAACACCCCTAGATCCTAGGGTGTTAGAAAAAATGTTACCTTATTTTGGTGAAATCTTTGGTAACCCGCACTCTAGAAATCATTCATATGGTTGGGAAGCTGAAGAAGCTGTTGAGGTGGCTAGAGAGCAGATAGCTGAATTAATTGGTGCAAATCCAAAAGAAATAATATTTACATCTGGTGCAACAGAATCCAATAATTTGGCAATAAAGGGCGTCGCCGATTTTTATGGTGATAAAAAAAAACATATTATAACCTGTGTTACAGAACATAAATGCGTTTTAGAATCCTGCAGACACTTATCAGAAAAGGGCTTTGAAATAACTTATCTGAAAGTTAAATCAGATGGCTTAATCGATCTTGATGATTTAAAAAATGCTATTTCCTCTAATACTCTTCTAGTTTCTATAATGGGGGTTCATAATGAAATTGGTGTTATTCAACCTTTAGATGAGATTGGTAAAATTTGTAGAGAGAATAACGTTTTTTTCCATTCAGATTGTGCTCAAGCTATCGGTAAAATTCCCCTCAATGTTGATTCAATGAATTTAGATTTAATGAGCATTTCTGGTCATAAAATATATGGTCCTAAAGGAATAGGGGCTTTGTATGTAAGAAGAAAGCCAAGGGTAAGGATTGCGTCTATGATGAGTGGAGGAGGTCAGGAACGTGGTATGAGGTCTGGCACTCTATCTCCAGCGCTTTGTGTTGGTCTTGGAGAGGCTTGTAAAATTTACAGTAAAGAAATGGTTGAAGAAAATAAAAGATTGTCTACACTTAATCAAATGTTTCTTGATGGAATAAGGGAAGAATGTTCAGATATTTTCATAAATGGTTCGGAAATTGAAAGAGTTCCGGGAAACCTTAATTTGAGTTTTGCTTATGTTGAAGGAGAATCTTTAATGATGGGTATTAAAAATTTAGCCGTTTCTTCAGGTTCAGCTTGTACATCAGCTTCACTTGAACCATCCTATGTACTTAAAGCATTGGGTGTAGAAGAAGAGTTAGCACATACCAGCTTAAGGATAGGAATTGGAAGATTTACTACTGAAAGTGATATTAAAACAGCAGTAAAAAACATTGTTAATGAAGTTAAAAGGCTTAGAGATCTTAGCCCTCTTTGGGAAATGGCCCAAGAAGGGGTTGATATATCTAAGATCAAATGGGCAGCTCATTAACATAATAATGAAAGGAGTACTTAAATGGCTTATAGTAAAACTTTGTTAGATCATTACGAAAAACCAAAAAATGTTGGTTCTCTTGATAAGGAATCCAAAGACGTCGGAACTGGTCTTGTTGGAGCACCTGCATGCGGAGACGTAATGAAACTTCAAATTAAAGTTAATAACAGCGGTGTCATAGAAGATGCTAAATTTAAAACATTTGGATGTGGATCTGCTATAGCATCAAGTTCACTTATCACTGAATGGGTTAAAGGCAAAAGCATTGATGAGGCAAATAGTATTAAGAATACTGAAATTGCTAATCATTTAGCTTTACCACCAGTGAAAATTCATTGTTCTGTTCTTGCTGAAGATGCGATTAAAGCTGCAATCGCTGATTATAAAGATAAGAATGATAAATGATAACATTGACAACTTCAGCTCTTAATCATTTGAAAAATCTACTAAATTCTAGAGATAAGGGCTCTAGGGGAGTCAGAATTGGCGTTGAGACTAAAGGCTGCTCTGGAATGTCCTACACTATGGAATATGTTGATGACGACATAAAAGGTGATGAAGTTGTTGAAATTGAAGATGTAAAAATTTTTATTGACCCAAAAGCCTCTTTTTTTTTAATCGGCACAGAGATGGATTATGAAGAAAATGAGCTTGAATCAGGATTTAAATTTAAAAATCCTAATGAAAAAGGAAGATGTGGTTGTGGAGAGTCATTTCATATTTAAAAACTTAAATATTAATGATGTTAAAAAAAAATGTTTGTTGGAACTGTAAGCATATAAGTGATTCTTTAAGTTTATTTTGCGAGAAATGTAAAGTTATTCAAGAACCAACTGATACAAACCCATTCGATTTAATAGGTATAAAAAAAGAAGTTGAGATAGACTTACAAGATCTAGAAAATAGGTTTTTAAAATTACAAACTCTTGTACATCCAGATAAATTCATTAATTCATCAGAAAAAGAAAGAATATTATCCCACCTTCAATCTTCTAAAATGAATGAGGCGTATAATAAACTACAAGATAATGTTGAAAGAATTAAATCTCTTCTTGATTTTTATGGATTAAAAAACCTGGAGGACAATAAATCCTTTGATGATAAAGAGATTCTTGCTGAAATTATGGATTTTCAAAATGAGTGTCTTCTTGCAGAGAGTTTGGAAGAAAGACAAAAAATAGTGAAAAAATTGGATATTGAGATAGATAATATTCTAAAGGATATAAGTAAATTTTTTAAATCAAAACAGTTGATAGAAGCGCACAAATTTAATATTAAATTATCATATCTTGAGAAAATGAAGAACAATTTAAAAGAAGGTAATTATCAGTGAGTCTTATAAAAATTAAAGAGCCAAGAAAAAAAAATGTAAAAGACAATTTAAATTGTGTTGGTCTAGATTTTGGAACAACAAACTCTGTTTGTTCAATAAAAATAAATGGTAAAGTAGAATTTATAAAAGATGAGGAAGATAAAATATTAGTGCCTTCTGTTGTTTTATTTGATGATGAAAAGGTATTAATTGGAAACCAAGTATCAAAAAATAAAAATAATTTAAATTCTATCAATTCGATTAAAAGAAATTTTACTGATGATTACGATAAAAATATATTCTTTAATGAAAAAGAAATAAAGGCCTCATCTATTGATGTTGCAACTTTAATTTTTAAAAATTTAAAAAATAATTGTGATAATTTTTTAAAAACAAATGATTATAGTTGTGTTTTGACAGTGCCAGCATATTATGATGAGAAGGCTAGATCTGGAATCATGAGATCTGCTTTTATGGCAGGCTTTAATGTCAAGAGATTAATTAATGAACCTACAGCAGCTGCCTTTGCATATGGTTTAGAAAAGCAAAAAAGAGGAAACTTTTTTGTTTATGATTTAGGGGGAGGTACTTTTGATGTCTCCATTCTTAAATTATCAGATGGAATTTTTAAGGTAATTGGTACAGGTGGAGATTCGAGACTTGGGGGTGATGATTTTGACAGACTTTTTGCTGAAAAAATTTTAAAAGACTTTTTCAATTCTTCTTTAGAGAATTTGTCTGTAAAAGATAGAATTAAAATCATAAGGAAAAGTAAAAGTTTAAAAGAAAATTTAGTTACAGGAAATAAAATTGAGGAGTTGTTTGAATTAAATAACGAAAAAAAAAAAATAGAAGTAGATTCAGATTTTTTAAATATTTCTCTAGATCCTCTCATAGATAGAACTATTGATATATCTCAAAAATTATTAAATGAATGCGATTTTAACCTTGAACTTATCGATGGATTTATTTTAGTAGGTGGATCATCAAGATTAAAAAGAATTGAAGAAAAACTAAAAAATAAATTCAATAAAAAAATCTACAATGAAATTAACCCAGATTTAGTTGTATCAATCGGAGCTTCTTTGCATGGTTATGAATTATTAAACGGATCTAATAATTTATTACTTGATGTGACACCACTTTCTTTAGGTATTGAAACAATGGGTGGTTTAATGGAAAAAATAATATCAAGAAATACATCTATTCCATGTATAAAAGAACAAGAATTTACAACCCATGAAAACGGACAAACATCAATTAAAATAAATGTTTTGCAAGGTGAAAGGGAAACTACTAGTCACAATAGAAGTCTTGGTGAATTTATTCTATCAGATTTAAAACCTAAACCTGCAGGTATTCCTAGAATAAAAGTGAGGTTTTCTCTTGATGCAGATGGGATTCTTTTTGTTTCAGCCTTTGATCAATCATCCGGTAAAGAAAATAATTTAGTTATTAAAGCTAATAATGATTTATCAATTGAAGAAATGAGAAAAATAGTTGAATCTAGTATTGCAAGTGCAAAAGAAGATATTAACGAAAGAATGATTATAGAAGCAAAAATAAAGGGAAAAAAAGTTTTAAATGAAATTGAATCTGTAAAAAATGACCTTGAATTATTGTGCAGTAATAACGAATTTAAAAAAATAATGATGATTGTTGAAAAATTAGATAGTTCTATAAAATCTTTAAAAGTAGATCCAGAAAATATCAATGACTTGACTGATCAACTAAATGAAAGTACAAAAAAATTTGCTCAAAAGAGAATTGAAAAAGATTTTTCAAAAATTGTTGGAAATGATGTAAAAGATATATAGTAAAAAAAATGACAAAAATAGTTTTTATAGAATCAGATGGTAAAGAAAAGATTGTTGATGCGCAAAATGGTTTATCAATTTTAGAGGTGGCCCATAACAACGGAATCAATCTTGAAGGAGCATGTGAAGGGTCTTTGGCTTGTTCTACATGCCATATTATAGTTGAAAAAAAATTTTTTGATAATTTACCAGAACCTTCTGAAGAAGAGGAAGATATGTTAGATTTAGCATGGGGCCTAACTCATACCTCAAGATTAGGATGTCAAATCATAATTGACGAAAAACTTGATGGTATGAAAGTTACAATTCCTAGTGGCACAAGAAATATGAATGTTGAATAATGAAACTTAAGTGGTCAGATACTTTAGACATTGCAATTCTTCTTGAAGAAAAATTTCCAAATGAAGATAATGTCAATCTTCGCTATACGGATTTACATCAGTGGATAGTTAATCTTCCTGAATTCTCTGATGATCCAAACTCTTCTAATGAAAAAATTCTTGAGGCAATTCAAATGGCTTGGATTGATGAAAGAGATTAATGATAAATTTTTCAGATTTTATAAAAACTAATGATCTTCCTTGTAAATCTAAAAGGGTGGTTGTTGCAATGTCTGGGGGAGTTGATTCATCTGTAGCTGCAGCATTAATGGTAAAAGCTGGATATGATGTAATTGGGGTTACAATGAAGTTGTACGACGATAAAAGAAAAAAAATTAAGTCAAAAACATGTTGTACTGGTGCAGATATCCATGATGCACAAAAAGTTGCAAAATCTCTAGGTATTAAACATTATGTTCTTGATTACCAAGAAAATTTTAAAAAATATGTCATAAATGACTTTGTAAAGAGTTATGAAAATGGTGAAACACCTATTCCATGCATTAAATGTAATCAAACTGTGAAATTTACTGATTTAATACAATTTACAAAGTCAGTAAGTAGCAAAATTTTAGTTACTGGTCATTATGTTAGAAGGATAAAAAGAGGAGCTGAAATATTTCTTAATCAGGCAAAAGATAATGAAAAAGATCAAAGTTATTTTCTTTTTTCTACTACAAAAGAACAATTAGAGTTTTTAAGATTTCCTTTGGGAGACTTTAAAAAACTAGAAATAAGAAAACTAGCCAAAAATTTTGGACTTGAAAATTTTAATAAGCCGGACAGTCAAGATATTTGTTTTATACCTGATGGAAACTACAAAAATTTTGTAAAAAAAAAAATTATCACCAAAAAAAGGTAAAATTATTAATAATAAAAATGAAATTATTGGAGAACATGATGGTATTTTTGGTTTTACCGTGGGACAAAGAAAAGGTATAGGAATAGGTGGGTTGAAGGGCGCAGATGATCAAAGTCCTTTTTATGTTTTAGAAATTAACAAAGTTACAAATACAATTAAAGTTGGATCAAGAAAAGATTTAGAAAAATATGTTATTTATCTTAAAGATATTCATTTAATAAGATCTTATGAGAAGAAAACTCTAAACGTCGATATTAAATTCAGGTCATCTCAAAAGAAAATACAGGCCAAAATTAAGATACCTAAAGGAAGTAGCTGCGGTTCAGTTCAACTAGAAAACCCAGCAGCTGGTATTTCTCCAGGACAAGCTTGCGTATTTTACAAAAAAAATGAATTAATCGGCGGGGGATGGATTGTATCAGGAGAAGTGGTTAAATATCAATAAAAAAAAAGAAATTTTTTCAAAAAAAACTATTGTAACAACCATATAACAATGCCAATATAATATATACAGTGTGTATTTTCGCAACTCTTGAAGTTTTTATTACTATAGTATAACTGCTTTAATGTTTTGCGTGGGAGGAAGCTTATGAAACACTATATATATGGTATTATTTGCCTTATATTTTTAACCATTTCTAATCATGCGGTTAGTGGTGATATTAATGCTGGTGAAGCAAGATATTATCAAAACTGTAATAATTGTCATGGTCCAGCAGGTATGGGTTTAGCTAGTTATCCAAAACTGCAAGGTAAAGAAATATCACATTTAGTTAATAGGCTTGAAACATATAGAGAAGGAACAAGGATCGGCCCGAACTCTGATCTAATGATTATGATGGCTAAACCTTTGACTGATGTGGAAATAGCTAATTTAGCTGCGTACTTGTCAAGTGCGCAAAACACTAAATAATAATAACAATACAAAGGGAGATTATTTAAATGATTAAAAAATCTAAACTTTTGTCGGCTGCAATAGTTTCAGCAGCAGCATTATTCGCTGCTCCTGCTAATGCCGACACAATGGGTACCCCAAAGATTAGCGCGATGTCTATAATGAGTGGACTCGAAAATCCTTGGGATATGGCCTTCACTAAAAAAGGCGATATGTTTTACACTGAAAAATGTAAAGGTCTTTCAGTAAAAACAAAAAAAGGTTCAGTCAATGCGTTATACGGCATGAAAGGATCAAAAGGATATGCTGCTGATGGTAGCGATTTATTTTGTTCAGGACAAGCTGGTATGATGGGTGTAGCTTTAGATCCAAACTTTAAGAAAAATCGTTTTATCTACGTTGCATCAACTTCAGATAAATATCATGGTTCTGGTTGTAAAGATAACTTTTCTAAATGCGACGGAAACATTGTCATGAGATTTACTGTAGGTAAAGACATGAAAAGTGTAAGCGATCGTACAGATATCGTTAAAGATATTCAGTATAAGCCTTTCGAATCTGATCACCCATTTGGTGGTCCAGGAGCTCATAATGGAGCTAGATTACGTTTTGGTCCAGAGGGTTACCTTTGGGTAACTGGTGGTGATCGTCACAGAGGTGTTTGTCCACAGTCTGGAAAGCTTCTTTGTGGTAAAGTTTTAAGAATCGATGGAGAAGGTAATCCTCACCCAGGAAATAACCCACCATCAGGTTTTGATAAAAGAATCTACACTTACGGCCACAGAAATGTTCAAGGTATAGATTTCCGTCCAGGTGATGGTCAACCTTTCACTGCTGAACATGGTCCATGGCAGAATGATGAAATAACTGCATTAGTAAATGGTGGTAACGCTGGTTGGGATCCTCGTCCTAACAAAGGTGGAAGAGGCAATTGTCCTGATAAGTATTGTGGATATATGCCAAACCAAAAAGAAGGCATGCTACCTGCTGCTCGTGCTGCATTTATGCCTATGAGTGATACTCGCTTTAAGGATTTAATGCCGCCAGCATGGAACAACAATGGTCTTTCACAAGGTACTGGTTCAGCTGCTTTCTTAAAAGGAAGAAACTGGGGTTACTGGGAAGGACGTATGGCTGTTGGAATCATGGGAATTGGTTTCGGTGGTACGCCATCAGGTATGAGAATCGATGTTGTTGATATTGCTGAAGATGGCAAATCAATAAGAAGTGTTCTTCACATGCCAACTGGTTTAACAAAGAGATTCAGGGGTCTGAGACTTGGACCAGATGGAGCTCTTTACGCTGCAGTTGATGAAGGTGAAATCTATAAAATTACTGCAAGAAAATAGCCTATTAACTCGCGCTACTATCAGTAGCGCGAGTTTCTTTTTTAATTTCAATTCTAATAAATTAACTTTGACTTTTTGTAACCATTTTAATGGTTTACTTAAACTAGATATTTATATATATATCAGTTCTATTGAATAAAAAAAAATTCTATTAAGTTAGTCAATAGTTTTTACTTTCTTCTGGCGGAGTAGCTCAGGTGGTTAGAGCAGCGGAATCATAATCCGCGTGTCGGGGGTTCAAGTCCCTCCTCCGCTACCACTAAATCCAAAGTGAGCAGGAGGGGATTGCTCAATTCTTATAGCAAACATATGGTAATAAGAGAATTTTGTTTAGAATCAGTTTAATATTCCTTTAAAAAATATTCAGCGATTGCTCTATTACCTTTTTCATTAAAATGTACATCATAAGGAAAATAAAATTCTTCTAAATTATTGTATTTTTCTTGATCACTTATATTTTTTTTTACGAATATAGGAAAAAAATTATAAAATTTTATATTATTTTGTTCTGACCAGTTTTTCCATATTTGTACTTGCCTAGAGTTTAAATCTTCAAAAAAAACTTGAGATGGCCATGGGTAAACACCTATTGATAATTTAATACTATAATTTGACAGAAAATTCTTTAGTTCTGACATATATTTTATCATCAATATCTCACCATCACGTCCATATTTGTCATAAACATTATCATTTAAAGTCCATTTATCTCTATCAAATTTATCTGAAAGAATATTTTTAAATTTTTCTTTGGAATCTTTTTCACGAAAGAAATGAAAAATTTCTTTTACTATAAAATACGATACGACCGTATTTCTATCTAAGAAAACTCTAACCTTATTATAAAGATTCATTTCATTATATTTAACTAAATTATGGTTATCTGAATATTTAGATTTAACCCTTCCATTTTTTAATAAATAACCATATTCATCTTGAGCGTCGCTAATATCAATAAAAACCATGACTTCATCAAATTTTAGCTTTTCATTTTCTATTAGATACTTAATTTTTGTTAAATATATTATGGGGCTATAAGAAGCTCTTCCGGCATTAAGAACTTCAATATTCTCTTTAATAAGTGTGTTAGAGATTATTCCTACAAAAGTTTTATCATAATCTAAACCAATTCCTTCTGTAAAACTATCGCCAATGATTAATAACCTTTTTTTTTCACTGTTTTTTTTTAATTTTAAATTCTTTTTATTTCTAAAACCTAGAGAATCTGTATAGTATTTGACTCCTTTATTAAAAAAGACTTTATTTTTTGCAAATGTGTGGTGGTAAACTGGATGTTTAATAAAAATTTTTTTTTCATAATTATTTAAAATTTTTGTTAGAGAAAAATCAACTATAAAAATTGATAGAAATACTATTATTAGAAAGAACAAGTAAAAGAAAAATTTTTTCATAAAATAAATTATGAATCTTCAAATAATTTTCCAGTTTCCCGATTCATCTCTACATGCTGTTGATTTATCAATTAATTTTTCCCCATTTTTAATAAAAACCTGTTCAAAGTCCCTGCATGGTTCACCATTTTTTTCATATAGATTTAGTGGTTTTATTTCAGCAGATGTGTTTGAGTCATTTGGACTTATCCATTTATCTGTTTCATTATCAGAATTCTCTTCAAGTGAGTCTATTATGGCATTTCCATAACTTTCTTTATCCTCTTCCAATAAAACATTTGCGATTTTTGAAGCAATAACAGCTCCAACTGCTACCCCTAAAGCTGTTGTAATTTGGTTACCTACGCCACTTCCAAGTTTTGAACCAAGATATCCACCAACTGCTGCTCCAATAATTTGACTAAAAAGCTTTTTATCTTCATTAGTTTCACATGATGAT
>MDSZ01086099.1_pt1 | contig 25021 bp, 23 predicted proteins | sample 811201 | NCBI WGS metagenome assembly MDSZ01 (sample SAMN05326647, study PRJNA326480) | marine metagenome | isolation source: seawater | place: Indian Ocean: North | collected 2010
ATTAATGCTATTATCATTTAATTCACTCATTGCAGCTACAATTATACTCGAATCAATACCTCCTGATAAAAAAGCAGCAATATTCACATCTGCTAACATCCTTGAATCAACTGCACTAATCACTTTTTCTTTAACAGCTTTTATATAAAATGTTTTACTTTTACCAAGCAAAGTTTTTTCATTAACAGTCATAGACCAATATTTTTGAAGATTTATTGATAACTTTTCGTGATCAAATACACCGAATGTTGCTGGTTCAAGTAACTTAATGTCTTCAATAATTGTTGTTGGTGCATGTGAAGATTGAAATTCTAAATACTGACTTAAACCCCTCTTACTGATATTATTTGAAACAATTTCAGTTGCTATTATAGCTCTAATCTCAGAGGAAAATAAAAATACATTATTAACTAATGCATAGTAAAATGGTTTAATTCCTAATCTATCTCTAGCAAAGAATAATTTTTTTAACTTTTTATTATAAATTGCGAAAGCAAAACAACCATTAATTTTATCTAATATTTTTTCCCCAAAAATTTTATACCCTGCTAATAAAACTTCTGTATCTGAAGCAGTCTTAAAATAGTATTTATCTCCAATCTCTTTTCTAATTTCTTTGAAATTATAAAATTCCCCATTATAGACAATTATCAATTCATCATCATTATCTATGAAAGGTTGATTACTTCTTTCATTTAAGTCAATTATTGATAATCGATTATGACCAAATGAAAAGTCTTTACTTACTTTTATTGAGGTGTTATCGGGTCCCCTGTGACCTAGAGAATTAGTCATCTTAGATATATATTTATGATAATCAATGTCTATATTTGATAGGATACCCGAAATTCCACACATGAGTTTTTACTTTCTAAATATATATTTTTTTTCTTTGAGCTAAATGTGAAACGTATCCAATCCAAAGCCAATTAAATGATCCAATTTGACCCATTGAAAATAAGTAATATTCAAAAATTGAAAGTGAAAAAATTGACATATACAAAAGAAAGCTAAAAATAGACCGAGTTCTTGAGTATATATACTTAGTTGTAATGAAAAAAAATATTAAAAAAGCTGACGTGCCTAGTATACCTAATTCCTCAATCAAAGCTGAAAATAAAAATGCTTTTTCAACAGGAGCACTGATTGGAATGTTAAATATAGGATCGCGAACAATTAAATTGCTATCATGCTCTAAACTTGTAGGGATACCAAAACCTATTCCTAAATATGGATGTTCTAAAAAGTTTAAATAAGAAGTATAGATCCAATACCCTCTAGATCTTAAAAAGATATCAGTGATTTGATTAGTATCATTACCCTTATGTAGAGCCTCTTTTGTTATAAATGAGGTAGCTAAACTTTTTATATCAGAAAAAGTCATTGCTGTAATTAAAAATAAAATAAAAATAATTTTATAACTTTTTCTAATAATATGCTTTATTTCATTATTAAAACGGTTTGAGAAAAAGTTGATCACAACCACTATGATTATTGTAATTAGGAGAGCTGCAAATGAACCTCTAGCGCCGGATTTAAATGTCATAAAAAATATTATTGCAGCAATGACAATATTTAAACTATCTGGAATATTTATCATTGGTTTCCTGTAATGATTCATCACGAATAATATTAAAAATGGAATTAAAATTATACCAACAGCGTTAGGATGAATAAGACTACCTCGATACAAAAATCCAAAAGAGTGAGCGCCTAGCGAATGAAAGAAAACATACATAAAAATAGAAGATAGAACTAAAAAAAGGCCCATTGAAAAAAGCCAAGATAAAATATTTTTTATATTATTAACTAGGGTAAAAGAAACTATAATAAAACATGAAGTACAATAAAATGAGATTAATTTTAAAATAGATATACTTAAAACTGGATTTGTAGTGTTTATAATATTTAAAAACAGAATTATAACACAAAAAGCGCTTATATATTTAAAAAGTTTAACCTCTTTTATATAGTTTCTGTATTTAACAATAGTTACCACATATAAAAACAGACTAAAAACTATCTTTAAAAATCCGTGAATGGGCATTATGTATCCAAAAACCTTTGGATTTAGAATGAAAATAAAACTCACAAATGAAAATGCCATCAGAGATTTTTCTAAACTTCTTGTGGAAAAGATGAAACACAGTGCGATTACTAGCGTTTTTAGCAAAGGGCTTATTGCACAAAGCAGTGTGGCAAATGTTATAAAGTATAGGTGTCTGAGATTGAATTCAATCATGTTTAATATAAATTTACATCTACATGATAAAAAATATTAAGATTTAGATTATTATTATCAATCAACAGGATATAAATTTAATCATTATTTTAATTTTTAATTTTAAATCATTATGTGATTTGAGAGTTCTACAAAATACAAGCAAAAAAACAATGAAAATTCTGTACTTATATTCCGAGCTTTGTGGTTATAATATTTCAACTATGAAAGCACTAACAAAAAAAGGTGCTAAAGTAACTGTAGTTCATTGGGACCATAAAAAATTAGGTGAATATAATTATAGAGGTAATGATGAAATTAATGAATACAAAAGATCAAAACTTAGTAGAAAAGATATTTTAGAGCTTGCAAAAAAGATTAACCCGAATATTACTGTAATAAGCGGTTGGCAAGACAAAGGTTATTTATATACGGCAAAGTACTTAAAGTCTAATAAAAAAATTGTAGTGTGCGCGCTTGATACAAATTGGGAAAATAGTATTAAAAATTACGTAATGAAGTTATTAACAAAACTCAATATTACTTCAATTTTCTACTCGCATTATTGGATTCCCGGTTATCCACAATACGAATTTTTAAAAAAATTAAGTATAGATGATAGTAAAATCATTTTTAATGCTCTATCTGCGGATTTAACTATCTTTGAAAGTTCGTTTCATAGATACAAAGATGAAAAAGAAAGACATTATCCTCACAGATTTTTATATGTTGGTAGATTATCATGGCAAAAATCGATCCCTTTGCTAATTTCTGCATGGAAAGATATACAAGAAAAAAATACAGATTGGGAATTAGTTCTGATTGGTAATGGCAATCTGAAAGATTCAGCAGAGGGATATAAAAATATTAAAATTTTAAATTGGTTGCAACCTGAAGATCTTCATGAGGAAATAAAAAAAAGCGGCTGTTTTATTGTTCCTAGCCATTGGGAGCCTTGGGCAGTAACTGTACATGAATTTTGCGCTGCTGGCATGCCCATGATCCTATCAGATAAAATAGGTGCAAGAACTACATTTTTAATTGATAATCATAATGGATATACGTTTGAATCTAAGAATTTAGAAAGCTTAAAAAATGCTTTGTTAAAAGTAATTAATGATAGTGATAAAAATCTATTTCAAATGGGAAAACATAGCCATGAAATATCAAAAAAGATTACTCCTGAAATATCAGCAGCTTCATTACTTTCATGCATTAAAAATTAATAAAAAATCTATTTTCTACCTTAAGAGGATATCTGCCATTAATTTAATATTACCAAATGCAGTTTCAATGATTTTTTGATTTTCCATGTCTTTTCTATTGTAGTTGTCTAAAAATCGTTTAATGTAAACTTCAAATGGGTCGTCTACTCTAATTAATTCCTCTCTTCTAATATCCTTTAAGTATACTTTGTATTTTTTATTTTCATCAATTTGTTGAACACGCAAAAACTTTCTACCATTTATTGAAAACGCAAACCTTTTATTTATGTTCTTTCCTTGAGAAAAATTAAAGTTCACAATACAGTTACCAAAATTAAATTTGCAACTATAGCTTTTCTTAAAAGCAAAATCACTAAAATGTGTTATTGATCGCATACCAAAAAGTTCTAATATCATAGATAGACCATGAGGAAGAAGATCAACTGCGATTTCATAACCAGAACATGAGCCATTCGTAAAAAATTCAAGATTAAAATTTTCAATTTTTTCAGCTGAATCAATTCTGTCCCTAATATAACTGATGAAACTTGCGTTGCTTGTATTTACGTGCAATATTGGGTTTGAATATTCTCTAAGAGTCTTGATACCATAATCAATCTCTTTATAGTTGATTGATTTATGCCAAAAGATAGGCTTTTCGCAAAATACAGCTTTGCCTTTATCAAGAACAGTTTTCATATGATCTAAATGATACTCAGGCGGCGTACAAATACTAACAATATCAGGATCTTCATTTATCATTAACTGATCTAAATTAATATATGTCTTAGGAAGTATTCCATAGGTACCACTCAAAGATTCTACAGCTTTTTTAACTGTTACGGGAGATGTACCTAATACACCACATATTTCATTACCAAGCTGTTGAAATATTCTAGTATGGAAAAATCCAATACCTCTAGACCCAAGGATTGCTACACGGTAGGACAAATCAATTATTTAATTCAAAATTATTAGATAAAAATATCTTCAATTATTCTTGCTTTCATTCAACATATAATCATATGTAGCAACCAAACCATCGTATAAACTAGTTTTAGCTTCCCAATTGATATTTTTTTTAGCTTTATCACAATTTGCAATTCCACCAAAGTGAGCATCTCCGACTACAGGTGCAACCTCTACAACATTTACTTTTTTATCTGCAACCTGCTCGACCATATTAATAAGTTGATTAGTTGTTGTACCAACGCCAGTACCTAAATTCATAATATTAAAACCCTTAACATTTAAAATATCTTTAGATATAGCATCTACAGCATCTTTAACATATAGCCAATCTCTTACGGCCTCGCCTGAACCATATTTTTCTATTTTTTGACCTGATATTATTGAATTAAAAAGACGCCAAACAAACATATCATGCCTACACCTTGGTCCGTACATTGGATTCATACGAAGTATAGTTGTTGAAACTTTATATATATGATGAAAAGAATGGAAAAAGTGCTCTCCAGCCGCTTTACTTGCTCCATAAGGGTTAACTGGCCTGAACAAATCTTCCTCATACATTTCAGTTTTAGCTCCATTTACTTCTCCAACAGCGCTCCTACTGGATATAAAAATAATTTTCTTGACTGTGTCTAACTTAGATAAAGCATTAATCAATATTTGAGATCCAAGCACATTTACATTTATGAATTCTAAAGATGAGTTCACACTGGCTCGATCCATGACTAAAGCTGCAGCATGAATTACAATGGTTGGTTTTTCATCAATTATTATTTTTGTTAACTCAACTTCATTTGTGATATCGCATATGTAATATGAAAAATTAGAATTTTTATTTTTTCGATTTAGCTGTTTTAAGTAATCTAAAGTTTTTTTCTTGTACGATGCTTCAGTTGTTTCAGAATTGAGGACATCAACCAGAACAACATTTTTATTATCATTTATAAAATACTCACAAATGTGTCCTCCAAAAAATCCAGCGCCTCCTGTCACCATAATTTTTTCTCTATTCATTGTATATCTTTCATTTAAAAATCATATTAATGCAATGTTAGAAATTTATTTTTACAATCATATATGATGCACAGTCAACAATATACATAATTACATTATGAAATGTAATAAATGATATATTTGCATTGTTAATAAATCATATTTTAATCGTCTTATTTATCTCAGTTACTAATAATTTAGCTAAACTGCTCCAATTAAATTTTGAAGCATGTGCAATTCCATTCTTAATCATTTCATTTCTATAATTTTCATCATTTTCTAGCGATTCAATTTTTAATATGATATCATCTGTGTCGTTGTTGTTACAAATGATACTATTACCTTTTGATATCTCTAATAATCCAGGAGCATTATTAATTATTACAGGTGTGCCTAAATACATTGCTTCAATTACCATTATCCCAAAACTTTCAAAATTAGATAATTGAATGTAGCATAAAGCATTTTTGATTAGTTTAATAATATCGTTTGAAGCGAGAACACTAAAAATCTTTGTATTCGTTAATTTTGCTTCCCTAAATGTACGTTGATATTTTTGATCTAAACCACCAGTTATGTAAATATTAACGTCGCTCCTTTTTTTTTCCAATGCATTGCATAATTTTATTATTGACTCCCCGCCTTTCTTTACATGTATTGGACCGCCAATCACGATGTAATTTTTATTATCAGATGTCAAACTATCGGTTTCTATTTCTTTGTATGAATTTTTATCGAAACCTAATGAATTACCTAGAACTGTTATATCATCCAAGTTAACTTTTAAAATTTTAGAAATTTCATTTTTAGAAAACTCAGATACAGTCAAAACTTTCTCTACTTTTTCCCTTAAATACCATTTATATGCTTTTTTCAATAACATTTTTCTTAAATTAATTTTATGTTCGATGAATTGATATGTGTCATGTATCGTATAAAATATTTTAAAGTTGGTTGAGATAACATGTTCCTCACCGGGAATGTATATTGCATCCACTTTAGGCAAAAATTTATCAACATTGGGAGCTTTAAATATCTTCCATGACAACTCCAAAAATTTTACTTTAAATGGTAAAGATAAAAATTCTATGTCCCTGAACACATAATCGGGATTATTTTGCAACTCATATGAACCAAATAGTATCACACTTACTTTATCCTCTTTAGAGAGAGCCTTAATCATCTCCACTGTATGTTTTCCTACACCTGTTGTTTTTTTTACAACTTTTGAAGGAGAAACGTAAACTGCAATTTTTAACATTTTCAATTTTCTTTAAAAATTTTAAATCTATTTATATGAATCTTTAATTATAATTCTCGAATGACTTTACCTGGAACTCCAGCAATGATCACATTTTCAGGAAAATCGCCTTTCATTACAACGCTTCCAGATGCGATAATAGATCCATTACCAATGCGAGCCCCCCCATTAATAGTACAGGATGAACCAATCCAGACACCATCGCCTATTTTTACATCATATGATATTTCTTTACCCGCTCGTCTTGTACTATTACCAATCTCGTGTGTACCACTTATTATGGAAACATTGGGTCCAACATCACAATTTTTACCAATCTTCACTGTAGCTGGTTTATTTGTACCTATAAAACAATTAATTCCTATCCAAGAGTTATCTCCTATGTAAACTTTTGAATCACCAGTTACTTTGACTCCTTGATTTATACTAACATTTTCTCCTATGGTACCACATAATAATGAGAATAAACTAGATTTTAATGAAAATAACCTAGTAGATGGCAAGAATGATAAAAATAAATTAAATATATATCTTTTCAATTTTTCCCCATGAAATAAAAATATAAACCTTGTAAATGCATCAAACTAGTAAACCGACTGCAAAATTTAATTAATAACTAAATTTAAAATTAAACTAATAGCTTTTCTATATGATTTATTTCTTACATATTTCGCTCTCTTTGTTTGACATTCTTCCTTGTTGTGATATTTTATGTTATTTAATGTTTCATTAAAGTTATTTAAGTAATCTTCTGAGGAATGGTTTTTATTTGGCATGAAAATATATTTACCATTCAGATCTTTATAATCTTCAAAATAATTTGATATTACAACTTTCCCCATAGAAAGATATTCAAGTATTTTATGGGAATTAAAACAAGCGTTTGGATTTTTACCTATTTCAAAATAGCAGACTAACATACCATCAAATGGCCTGCAAAGGCTCTTTAATTCTTCTCCTGTTTTTATTCCATGGAAAATAGTGTTTTTCATTGACTTTAATTCATTAACATAATTTGTATTTAGTTTTTGAACTCCAAGATTATTATTCCTATCTGCAGTATCATGAGGCCCTACAAAATGAAAATTAACGTGCTCATTAAATTTCACTATCTTTAATAGCGAATAGTAATCAATATTATTCATCAAAAAATTACCTACATAACAAAAATTATAGTTTGAATTACTATAACTATATTTTGTAGGAATATATTTTTTACCCAAAAATTGATTAGATAAAGAATGTCCGATGATGTAATAATTAACATCACCTTTTTCAATTAGATTTAAAATCTGATTTGATACAGAAAAATAATAATCAGATATATTTTTTGATTTCTTACAATAATTTTTACTGGGGTTATCTACTGGAAAAAATATGTTATACTTGGCCTTGAAATAATTTTCTTTATTTTCTGAAAAAATAAGATCATTTGAAAAATCTAAAGTCATGTAAATATCATCTCTTAATATTTGTGATATTTTTTTTACAATACTATTCATGTACATGTAAAAAAATTTTGGAAAGATTTTTTTCAATCGTCCAGGAATGTAAATCTTGAAATCTATAACAGTTATATTACCAGAAGTAGTGATTAGCATTGTTTTTATTTCTCTTGATGGAGGATTGAGGAAATAAACTTTAGCACCAAGCTTTGCTAACTCTAATGCGTAATGATGTTTAGATAAACGTACGTCACCCCAAAAATTTGGAGAGATTATAAGTATATTTTTATCTTTTAATATACTTTGCAAGAAACCAGATATATTTATATCTATTTCTGAAACCTTTATCATAATCGTAATGAGTATGTTCTACCCTATGTGATTTTAGATATTTTTCGAATTCAGAAAAAGAGTACCCTAATTTTTTAAGAACATATAAATAATCCTCTTTCATCAAATGTGTATCATATGTTGGTGATGCTAATATGTTAATAGCTTCATCTTTAGATAATAAATCTGAATATATTAAGTTAGATAAATGTGCTTTCCTCTTATCGATGTTAAACTTTATTGGTAGTATATACCCTTGATAAAACCTCGTCCATATGGATTCATGATGCTTCCCTCCATATTTTTTCCATCCCAACTTATCATATAATTCGGTTTTTGCCTCTTCAGTGTCGTAGTTGATAAAATTCAAAGGCTCAACAAATTCAATGTCCAAAAACTTATCATAGAAAAGCCTTCTTTCGGGAGTGCAAGAAGGGTAGCTTTTTAAGCTCTTAAATTTTTTTTCGCCATTTTTATTAATTATATCAACTAAATTAATTTTGTCTCTTTTACTAAACACCCAATAAGAAGGCAAAATTGACTCAGTTTTAATATTAGTTCCAGCTAGCACATATTTTATGTTCCACTTTTTTGCTTGCTGGAAAAGTAATGACATAAATGCGTGGTCTGTTAGAACCTCTACATCCACCACAGAGCTGTTAATGTATGCCCTTTGCATAATTTTAAATTCATCCCAATCAACAACATGAGTATATAAGTCAAACTCAAGCTCATTAACAATTAATTCAATATTTTTTTGAGCTATTTCTGAATTCCATCCGTTATCAAAATGAATTATTAGCGGATTCAAACCATTTGATTTTGCATATAAACATAAGTAACTACTATCAACTCCACCACTTAGCCCGATGATTGAATCATATTTTGAACTATTTTTATTTGATTTTATTTCGTCAATTTTTTCATTTATATATTTTTCCTTATCTTGATATTTATCATTAAAGTCATTTATTAAACTTGTATGCTCATGGTAGTAATTGCATATACCATTTTCATCAAAATTAATATTTGGATCACTGATATTATCTAATACACCAATGGAACAAGACCTATAATCAGACTTATTAGTAATTAAGTCTGATAAATGTTCATTTATATTTTTTAAATCCATGCTTATAAATTTTGTGTTTTTTTGAAAATATTCTCAATCAATTCATTTTGACTAGGGTAGTTTATCATTACAGCTCTATGAGGTAATTGATATATAAAGTATGCACCTGCTGAAACTGCTGAGGCATTCCCATATTTTATTGCATTATACATATCTTCAACACCATTGCAACCACCACATATAATAATTGGAATTTTAAGCATTGTCGCTAAAATTTTACAGTGTTCAAAATTGTAGCCATCAAACGTACCATCCCGATCCACATAATTTAATATGAGCTCACCTGCACCAGCATTTTCAATTTTTTTAATGTATTCAAAAATATCAAGATTTAAAGGCTTATTTTTTGAATAGTTAAATATTTTATACTTACCATACCAATTTTTAATGATATCCACTGATGCGACTACACTTTGACTTCCATATTTAGATTTAATATCATCAATTAAATTTAAATTTTTTATAAGCTGATCGTTAATTATAACTTTCTCTACACCGCATTTAAATACTTTAGTAGCCATATTAACTGACTTAATCCCACCTCCGTAAGATAATGGCATAAAAGCCTCTCCAGCAATATCAGAAATTAGTTGATAATTTGGCTCTCTTGATATTTTAGTTGCTGAAATATCAATTACTGATATTTCATCTACCTCTTTTTCATTAAATATTTTTACTGCATTAATAGGGTCACCAACGTATGAAGGATCTTTAAATTTAATTGTTTTTACTAATTTACCTTCATCAATTAATAATATAGGAATTACTCTAACTCTTTTCATTTTAGTTTTTTAAAAAATTTTTCATTATTCTCATTCCATATTTATGGCTTTTTTCTGGATGAAACTGAAGACCGATGACGTTATTTCTCTGAAATGCAGCGCAAAATTGATACCCATAATCCGCTGAACATAGCATATCTTCTTTATTATCTAAAATGAAGTGATATGAATGAACAAAATAAAACCTTGGATCAAAGTCTAGATTTTCAAAAATATAGGATTTTTTTGAAATTTGAATATCCATCCAACCCATATTGGGAATTTTTCTTCTTCCAATTTTTCTTTCATCAAACTTCTTACATCTCCCTGGTACTATTCCAAGACCACTTTTTAATCCCTCTTCACTAGAACTCAACAACAGTTGCGCACCTAAACAAATGCCTAATATTGGCGTTCTCTTATCATTTGCTACCTTCATAATAGTATTAAATAATTTAAATTGTTCAATTGCATGCATGCCTGCATCAAAATGACCCACACCTGGTAGGATAAGTCTATTTGCATTTAAAATATCTTCTTTCGAATTAGAAATTATTATATTGTCATAACCTAATTTCATAATCATTCTTTTTACTGATATTATATTGCCAATATTTAAATCTAAAATTACAATCATATATTATAATTACTAATGCTAAGGCCAGGATTTAAAATATTAATTAATAAATTTCAATTGATTGGAATTTTATCTTCAACTTTGTAAAAACTTCATAAAAGTTTAGTTTGATTCAGGTAAATCGTAGTAACCCATATCATTCTTCCTGAAAACTTTGACTTTTTTTGAGCCATTATTAAAGACTTTTCCTTCGCGAATAATATTTTTTCTATTATTAATTCCATCGTGCCAATATTCATTTACTAGTAATAGGCCATCTAAACATTTTATTAAAAATTTTTTATTGGGGAACACCACTACAATCTCACCTATCTTGTTGCTCTCAAATCCAAAATTATGCCTGCTAAAAATCTGAGCTCTGTAAATAATAACTTTTTTGTCTAAAAATGAAAAAGCACCATTGAAAGGTTTCGTAACAGCGCGAATGAATCTATCTAAGTTTTTTATTTTTGCTCTCCAATCTATAAGACTATCATCTGGAGTTCTCTTTGGATAGTATGTCGGAGCGATATTCTTTTGCTTTGATAATTCAAACTTTTTTTTAAATATATTTTTAATATTTTTTTTTATCAAAAAATCCATAGCTAGTGTATTTTTGTAATGTAGTGTCTCTGAGGTATCACGTTTTGATATATTAAATTCAAAAGTATCTAATACTTCGCCTGAATCAATACCTGCATCGTATTTAAAAAGATTTGTAAAAAAGAATTTTCTTCCTTCAATTAATGACCAATTCAAAGGAGAGCGACCTCTTCCTAGGGGCAAATCCATCGAACTTCCATGCATGCCAAAAGCTCCAACAGAAAATTGCTCCAATATATCAATAGGTATCAATCTTTGCCAACCATTAACAAAGGCTATATCTATACTTAAAGAATTTATATAACGAATGTCATCGATATTTTTCAAACTATATGTGTTCGAATGGTAAATATTAATGTTTTTTGAAATTGATGTTTCAGCTAAATCACAATAATCTGCAACATTAAACTTTTTTCCTTTAATAGCATCTATGGTAACCAAATAATGAATCTTAAAATTTTTAGATAAAGACTCTATGAGAAATTTTGTTGTGTGCTTACAACCAAATATAGCTACTTTCATTTCTTGCTCTCTCTAAAAACTAGTGAATTATCATTGAAAAAAGATTTATTTAATTCGTTATTTTTTTTTATTACTCCCTGCATAATTTTAATTGGGGTATTTTCTTCTGACATCCACCAAGCTGGATGAATTAAAAGCTGAATACTTTTAAGATTTTTATAAGCTTCAGATTCAATTGGATGCCCATAACCAAATTCACCTTTTGAATCTGACATATATGCGATGTTTTTAAAATATTTATCCATATATGTGTGATCGATATATCGATTTTGATTAATCACAATAGGCTTATTTATATCAAACTTATTAAAATTTGGTCTATGGATACTTACAATATTGATTTTGAGAGAAAAATATGATTCAAATAATTCAATCTCTCTCCTGATTTTACCATCCTCCAAATCTAAGTGAATTGAAACTTTATGACCTAAATCTAAAATTTTTTTTATAGATGAGGCATTTTTTTTTGAAAAAATATTATAAATTGGGTTATTTAACATGAAAAAAAAGGTTGATTTTATCCCCAATGAATTCTCGATTTTGGCAATATCTAAAGCATAATCGCAATCATAGTCAATATCATGTCGTATTATTAATTGACCCTTTTGGTTTGATATTTGATTAAAAAAAATATCAGAATAACCTGAGTTTTTAAATTCTTTTATAAAATTGGAATATTTGCCTAGCATATCAAAAATTAGTATTTTTTTTTAAAAAAGAATACTATTCCACAAATTTACTAGTTAAGGACTCAGTAGCTATTTCTAAAATTTTAATAACCTCCAAGGCACTATCACCATTAATTTTAGTATTTGGATAATCATGCATAGAACTTATGAAATATTTTAATTCATTTTCTAAAGGCATAGAATCATTATAATGTATAAGCTCAGTTGCTCCAGATATAGGTGTAGCGCTTCCGTCAATTAAATCAATTTTTTTGTTATATAAAGTTAACGGCTTTCCAGGAGCTGAATCTTCAAAACTAATCATTCCATTAGAACCTATAATAATAAATTTGTGTTCTTTGTAAGGATGTAACCAGCTTACAAAGATATGAGACATTACATTGTTTGAATATTTAAAGGTGGTAATTGTAGAGTCATGAACACCTTTTCTTATTAATGAGATTCCATCTGAATCAATTTTTTCAGGAAATGAATTTAAAAAAAATTGAAATAAAGCAATGTCGTGAGGTGCGAAACTCCAAAATACATTTTCATCTTGCCTAATTTTTCCCAGATTAAGCCTGTTACTATAGATGTATTGAATGTTTCCAATTTTATTTGACTTTATTATCTCCTTTATTTTCATGTACGCAGGATGAAATAATAACAAATGACCAACATAAAGATTAGTCTTATGTTTTTTTGACAACTCATTTAATTCTAATGCATCCTTTAAGTTCAGTGTTAAGGGCTTTTCAATTAGGACAGGCTTTGATTTTTTTAATATTTTTTTTCCTATTTTGTAATGAGTCGTAGGCGGCGAAGCAATAACATAACCATCAAAATCAAAATCAAATGTATTGTTAACATCATTAAATAAATGAATATTATTAAAATCTTTAAATTTATTTAAAATTGAATCAGAGGTATCTACTATACCAGCTAAACAATCTAATTTCAATAAAGTTTTAATATGGTTCTCTCCCCAATAGCCTCCACCAATCACACAAATCTTTTTATGCAATTTCATTTAAACTCGAAGATATAACTTGTAGGTCCTCATCAGATAGGTATGGGTGCATCGGAATAGAGAATATTCTTTTTGAGATATCACTTGCAACCGCACATTCTGTTATTTTTAAATCTGAATTGACTGTTTGCTCATGAAGCGGTATCGGATAATAAATCATTGCAGGAATATTTTTCTTATTTAAGTGTTTTATTACTTCTTCCCGATGATAATGGGACGATGCTAACAAAGAGTATTGAGCCAATGATGATATATAATTTTTTGGTATAAATGGTTTTATATATAAATCAGATATATTTTTAGAAAAAAATTTTGCTTTTTGATTTCTTTTTATGATCTCATTGGGAAAAATATTCAATTTTTCTAAAAGTATAGCAGCTTGAAAAGTATCTAATCTTCCATTAATACCTGTACGAATATTATCATATTTATCTTTACCACTACCATGAACTCTTATTGATTTCATTATCTCAGCTAAATCGTCATCGTCCGTAAAAATTGCCCCACCATCCCCATAACAACCTAATGGCTTTGCAGGAAAAAATGATGTAGAACTTATATCACCAAAAGAGCATGCAACTTTTTCACCTATTTGCCCACCAAATCCCTGAGCAGCATCTTCAATTAAAGTTAAATTATATTCTTCACATTCTTTTTTGATTAATCTATATCTTGCAGGTAATCCAAATAAATCAACAGCAATTAAAGCCTTCGGATTTAGGTTGCTTTCTATTGCAAACTCTACTCCATTTTTAACTAAAGTTGGATTCATATTATAGGTTTTTTCATATATATCGATAAAAATTGGTGTAGCCCCCAATAATCTTATAACCTCAGAAGTAGCTATGTAGGAGAATGTGGTTGTTAATACTGCATCACCAGGCCCAATATTTAAAGCCATTAATGGGATGAGTAAGGCATCAGTTCCAGATGAACATGAGATGCAATGCTTTCTATTAACAAATGAAGATAATTTCTCTTCAAGTTCATAAACCTCAGGCCCCATTATATATTTTCCGTGATCTAAAACTTTGTTCACCCTATTATTTATCTTATCTCTAATAAGGTCCTGTTGCTTCTTTAGATTTATAAATTGCATATGTGGATAATAATAAGTGTTGTGAAAATATTGTAAATTAGAACATTAATTTACTATAAAATTTTATTTTTTATAACCTGTTCCCATACTTATCAACTTTACATATAAATCTAGCTGGATTACCTACTACTAGTGTAAAAGGTGGTACATCCTTCGTCACTACTGCACCTGAACCAATTAATGCATATTCACCGATTGTTACACCACAAACAATTGTTGCATTAGCACCAATTGAAGCAGATTTTTTAACATATGTCCTTATATAATCCTTGCTCTGGTTTTGGGGGAATTCTGATCGAGGTAATTTAACATTAGTAAAAACCATTGAAGGTCCGCAAAATACGTAATCTTCTATTTCAACACCTTCATAAACAGAAACATTATTCTGAATTTTTACATTATTACCAATTTTTACATTATTAGCTATGTTTACATTTTGACCTAAAACACACTTCTCACCTATGACTGCATTAGATTGAACATGAGAAAAGTGCCAAATTTTTGTACCATCCCCTATAATTGCTCCCTCGTCAACATAAGAACTTTCATGAACATAAAAAGCGTTTATATTTTTATTACTAGCCATATAAAAAATTTAAGTTAATAGACTAATTATATACTACTTATAAAACCATACTAGGTTTATCATTGTAAGAATATAAATGAAATTTAGGATTTTCATTTGGCCAAAGAATCCCTTTGAAACTATTCGGATAATCATTTGTGTTTAGAGTTGAAATAGGTTTAAAAATTTCTGAGCTTTTTAACCAATTACAATCATCACGACCGTCATCAATATATAAAATTTTTCTAGCATTAATTTTTTTAATATTTTCAATTACTTCATTTTCAGAGAGACCCCATATTGTAGAATCTTTTTTATTATTTTCTTGATAGATTGAAAACCAGTCAGGTAAAACAGCCGCATTTGACTTATTTCTTATATAATGAATTAATAAAATATAATGGTATCCATAACCATCAAAACACTTTGAATAAATATTATTAGGATCAGAATAACATATTAATAAAGGCTCATTATTCTCAAGCTTGCTTAAGAAAGATGTTGTAGCATCATATATTTCTTTCATGTTAAACGGCTTAACATTGGGAATTTCATCAAATTCATGTTTGCAATATGGATATACAACTAGGAATGGGAAAGGATTAAGTAATAGAAAAATTAAACCTATAGAAAAATTATTCATTTCATAATTAGGAATAATAAATGAAATTAAAATGAATATCGTAGTAAAAATTGTTTCGTCATCCAAAAAACGTGTGGCTTTATTTATAGTGTATAATAATAATAAGCCAAAAATATATGGGACAAATCCACTATCTAATGATAATGTTATTAATAAGATTATCAACAATAAATAGTTGTAAATATCATAATTTTGAAAATAGAATGTGCGCCTCTTATATTTTACATTATTTTTTGATAGCCCAATTTGTTGTGCTGTTTTGATTAGATTTTTAAAAATGTTTTCGCCATCAAAACTTGAAAATACTTTAAATGTAAACCAACACGTACTAGGTATAAATACAAAGAGGCTTAAAAATTCAAATTTGAATAAGTAATCGATACTTAAGATAAATGTTGATACCACAAAAATACTTATTGATAAAGAGCAAATTAAAAAAGAGGCTATTGTTTCTAATATAATAAAATCATGGTGATGGGCATATAATATTATTGGCATAAAAGCAAAGGCAATAATTTGATAATTTTGCCTTATATAAATACCCCATATTAACGAAGAAAATAATATTAGAAAGATACTGATTAGAAAATATTCAGAATTCATATGATGTGATATAAATAATAGAGAAAATTGAATAAAAAGAACTGAAATAACTATGGTGATAGTACCAAATCTCATTAAATACAAAGAAACTTTTGAATAAAACCAAAACGCGTTTTTTTTCAAACCATATCCTAGAAAATCAATTTCATTTTTACCTGATAAAAAAGCTTCTGCCCTAGAATAATAATAAAGCATTAGATAGGACCATCCAGGAGATAAATGAGTGCTTATAGAGTTGCTTTTTTTAAAAATGAACCATTTAAGAATATTATAATAATTATTCAACGACCTCAATGGAAATTTATAAAGGCAAATAACCGGATATAGAATTAATCTAATTAATCCAAAATACCCATATTTAAAAATAAAATTATTAAAATATTTATACAAATTATTAGAAATAAATAAGATTATATATATATTACATGAAATTGTTTAAAACTGATTTCGAACATAAGAAATATCTTTTCTTTTTACCAAAACTAATGTGTTCGAGCAGATAAGAACTACACATGCTATTATTAGTAAAGGATAATTAGAGTCTACACTATTCAATTTATTTAAAGATATTAAACCAATTATAGTAATAAGAAGAGAGAAAAAAATACTAAAAATTGGAAACTTAACATTCCATAACTTCTCACTAAAAAAAAGTAATCCAGCATTCCATACCACATATGAAATCACAGTAGAAATTACTGCGCCAAAGATTCCTAATTCAGGAATTAAAACTATATTCAAAACTAAGTTTATTATAGAAGCAATTAACAAACAAATTGGAAAAAAGTATGTTTTTTTAGTTTTAGTTATACCTACACCTAAAATCAAATTATAAGAAGACAAAACACCTTGTAGAGCAAAGAATCCAATTAAATCAGCAGCACTGAGATATTCTTCCGTTGATAGTATTCTAATTATATTTTTTGAAAAAGCTGATAGGATTAGAACAATATTAAATCCAATTAAAATATAATATCTTGATACTAACCTAAAAATAATTTTACCCTCAATTAATTTTAAAAATTTCATTGACAAAGGAAGCCAAGCCAATCTAAATGTTTGAACTGCCAGCAAAACTATAAGACCAATTTTTGCACCTAAACTATAAATACCGACATCATATGGACCAAGAATACGAAGAATCAAAATTCTATCCATAGAAGTCATAAATGACCAAATAAATGCTTCGGGTAGAAAAGGTAACGAAAATAGTAATATTTCTTTTAAAAATTTGAAATTGAATGCTTTGAATGAAAGGTAATGAAAATTATGGTACCAAGAAAAAATAAAACTAAAAATACTTGACATAAAAAGTCCGTAGAACACAGCGATAATTGAATAATTTTTAAAATAGATAAGATACAAAGCTAGAAAGGTTGAAATAAAAGAAACTAAAAAATTATTAAATATAAAATGATATGGAAGATGATTTAACCTAAAAAGGTTCGTGGACTGATTAGATAGTAATTGAATAAAATTTGTCAATGCAATTAGAAAAAATATTAAGCTAGAAATTTGATTTTTAAAAAAATAAATATTTATAACTGGTTTCAATGAAATAAATAATGTAAAACAAAGTGTGCCCCAGAATAATTGCCAAAAAAATATTGTACTTATTACTATTGATTCATTTTTATCAACATCATAATTATAAAAGTAGTAGGATAATGCAGAATCAGTACCCATTATTAAAAATATTGAAAAAAAACCTCCTATCAATAAAAGCAGATCAATTTGACCATATACCTCAGGAGTAAAAGCCCTCGTTAAAAGTGGTATTGAAATAAGTCCAAATACTTTTGATAGAACACCACCAACGCCATAAACAAGACTGTCCTTACCAATTATTTTTATCCAGTTTACCATATTTCGTTTAAAGTTTTTAAAATCAAAAATAATCTTATAAAATAGATAATCAAAATAGTGCTATAAATGAAGAAAGAAAAATCCAATATTAATGATGTGATCAATTTCTGGGAACAAAACCCATTATGGACAGGAGAATCAAAATATACACCAAACGATAAAGAATTTTATGAAGAACATAATGAAGTTTACCGGGATGATGTATTTGCCGGAAATATCAATAATGAAATTTTCGCATCTGTAAAAAATAAAAATAATAAGATTCTGGATCTAGGGTGTGGTGCAGGATATTGGCTAGGCCAATTCGCGTCAAAAGGTTTTACCAATTTATATGGAGCAGATATAACTAAGAATGCTCTAAACATTACCAAAAAAAGATTAGATTATAAAAATTATAAGGCTATTCTTAGTATCCAAAATGCCGAAAGAACTACTTTTGAAAATGAATTTTTCGATCATGTTAATTGTCAAGGTGTTATACATCATACTCCTCAACCTGAAAACTGTATAAAAGAAATACATAGAATATTAAGTAAAAATGGTACTGCTGTAATATCAGTCTATTACAAAAATTTTATTTTGAATAACTGGAGTTATATTTATTGGTTAGGAAAAATTCTTTATAAAACAGGAGGAGGATTGTTAGGTAGAGGAAGAGAGAAGATTTTTCTTGAGAAAGATCCAAATGAAATTGTTCGATTATATGATGGTGGAGACAACCCAATAGGAAAAGCATATAGCAAGAATGAATTTATTAAAAGATTAGATCCTTATTTTAAAATTAATCAATCGTTTTTACATTTTTTCCCCGCACGAAGCCTTCCAATGAAAATACCTAAAAAAATACATAAAATTTTAAATAATCATTTAGGATTTATGATTATCTGTATTTTAGAAAAAAAATGAAAAATAGAAGGATATTATAACTATCCTTTTTTATTGATACGCCACAACTCTTTTAAAATATTAATATTTTGTACGGTTACAATTCCAAACCCAAAGAGCAGTATTGAAAATACTAGAAAAATTGTTCCAACTAGTACAAAATAAATTGCTACCTGATCATTTAAGAATCTTATAGCTGATTGAGTTAAAAAAGCCAATGAGCATATCAGTGAAAAAAGACTAAAACTCCAAAAATATCTAATAGGATTTGCAAATGCTGCAAAACGTAAATGAGATAAAATCAATTTTGGTACTTTTGATGAAGACTTTCTCTTTTTATTAGTATTTGATGAGAGCTTTTTATCTTTCCATTCCAATGTTGCTGGAATTTCACCAAAGTTATAGCCAAGAATTTTAAGTTTAAGTAAAGATTCAAGATGAAATTCTTTCCCTTTTTCATCAAATTGAATGTTTTCAATTATACCTTTTTTATACCCCCTAGTCATTCCAGTATTCATTGTGATTTCTTTTGTAAAAAGCATCCTAATAATAAAGTTTCCAACTTTAGAGACAAAAACTCGGTAAACAGGAATGTTTTTATAACCACCTCCCACAATATTTGGAGAGGCTATTACTACATCTAAATGAGGTTCGTTAACAAATTTTTCTATTATTTTTTTTACAATGTCGTCTCCCCAAGACAAATCAATTTCAGTGGAAATTAATATTTCACCTTTAGCTTTTTTCATGCCATACTTTATTGCATATCCACGTCCTTGATTTATTTTGTAATCTACTATAATTACTTTTTTATTATCCCCAACGGATGATCTCAATTTTGATAAACTATTATCAGTGCTTCCATCATTAACACATACTAATTCCCAGTCAATATTGCTTTTTTCTAAGCTTGAGATCATACCATGTGCAGCTTTTTCAATAATTAGCTCCTCATTATAAAATGGACAAATTATACTAACTTTCATATTTAAAATTTTATCCTTACTACTCCACTTGATTTATTAATATCATTCTTATTATGTATAAAATTAGGTTCAATTTGTTTTCTCAAGAAGTCATTTAAATCAGCATAGCGTGAGGAACCCATATGAATCGTAGAGAAATTTTCAATCGCTTGAAAATTATAATTTCCGATAATGGAATCATCTATCTCTACACTATCTTCGTTAAATATTATTTTTCTACTAAGAGCTGTGTCTATAGCTTTTTTCTCATTTATTAATTTATTAACTAATTTTATTTTGATAGCAACAGCTAAGTTTTTAAACCTACCAAAGACAATATTAAAAACTCTAAATAATAAAAATAAATAAGGGTTAAATACTTTTCTATTTATTTTGGCAAATTTCCCATTTATTAAAATTTTGTCATTAGATACGGTATATTCCGAATGACCATAAGTATTATTACTATAAAAGTGATTGTTTTTTTTAAAAAAATAGCCACATGACTGAAATGAAATCTTTTTACTTTTTTTATCCCAAATTTTTATTACACCTCCTTTTTTAACACCTACTATAGCATAATATTTTTCAGTGCTCTTTATAACTAATCCTCCTTGGTCAAATACTTTCAACCCAGGTTTTTCATAAGGCATTAATAACTTTGTATCTTTTTTAAAACCAAATTCATGAGCAAAAATATAGTTATTCAACATTGGAAATAAATTATATGAATCCATTTGCCTCAAACCAACACCTAGTCCTTCTTCGATAAATTTAATTTGATGGTTTTTTATCAATAAAGCATTTTCATCAACCTTAGATAATATCTCATACGCAGCTGGAAAATAAAACGTAGTATCCCTGCTTGCATATTCACCACCAATGGAGCCATCAGGGTGAATAAAATTTTTAATAAACTCATTGGATAATTTTAAAGATTCTAATAAAATATTATTTTTACTTCTTAACCATAAAACAGCTAAATAAAAACTACCATGTGTTTGGTAACCAATATCTGGTCCTCCATATTCTTCAAACCAGCCTTCATTAGATTGTTTTTTTAATATTTTATTTAAAAAATAGTTTGAACGCTTTATAAAATTATTATTCCCACTAATAATTCCAGCATTGTAAAGCGCAGAGGCTGCGACAGCCTGATGATTAGAAAGCATTCCATGGTGCTCGTCATTACAAATTAGCCATTTAGAAGCTTTATCAAATACTTTCAAAAAAGTTTTCTTAATTTTTTGAGAGAGTAATTTTTCAACTAGAAAAAAAGCTTCAGTATTGTAAAACAAAGTAAAACTAGTGGCGGCAAATGATTTTTCAAAAGGATAAGCCTCATCAAAAGATCCATCTGAGTATTGGATATTATCCCAATAAAGTATACCCGCTTCAATTTCCTTAATAATTCTACTATTTTTATAATAAGGATTGTCAAAGCTTTTAGAACTAACTAGCCATGATAGTGTGTAAATGTATTCCTGAAATCTAGCACCTGGAAAATCTGTGAATTTCCAACACCAATGAACACGATCGCCTGAACCATATGTTAAAGAAAATGGTTCTCGATCAATGGATGATAGAACTAATGGTATTTTTTCTAATATTTTATCTAAATAAACCAATTTATCATTTTAAAATTATAAAACTAAAAATGGAATTTCTTCCACATTTGAAACATAAGAATCGAAAATAATTGATTTGCATATAAAAAATCAGTTTTATAACTGTTATCAATAATATTTTTCACCATCCTATAGTTAAAAAGACCGCCATTTTCTACATCTTCTTTGTTGAAATAGGTTAATAAAAAATCTTGAAATATATCAGTCTTTATGTAATGATTTAAAGGAATATAAAATGGTTTTTTTCTAGTTTTCGAATTATATGCAGGAATGTTACTGTGACAATATTTTCTTAAAATTTGTTTATCGGAGAACATATTTATCTTATAGTGGTCAGGCATATTAAATGAAAATTCTACTAACCGATGATCCAAAAATGGAACTCTTCCTTCAATCGAGCTAGCCATTGTCATTTTATCTTGACGTAAGAGTATATTATTTGGTAACCAATCATTAAATATATATTTTTGCATATTGGTTAGCGAATATTGTTTCTCCATTTCGACATTATCATTATAATGAATACATAAAAGTTCATCTACCTCTTTTTTAGTAAAGAGTGTCATGAGAGATTTAAGTTTTTCAATGTAGTTAAGATTTTTATTTAAAAATAAATCTAATAATCTTTGTTTGCTCTTTTTCCTAAATTTTCCAGGATGGTTAGATAGCCAATTTATTACAAAATTTGGAGTAACCCACAACAGCCTATTTATTAGAAACAAAAATGGATTAATTTTATGTGCATAGTGTACTGATTTAAAATATTGATATCCAGCTAATATTTCATCAGCCCCCTCACCAGTTAAAACCATCTTAACATCTTTGGATGCCTCTTTGGATAACTTATACATTGGTAATGCTATGGCACCTCCGTGTGGTTCGTCAAAATGATTTATTATTTCTGGTAACATTTCTAAATCTTTATCTTGTACTATTATATTATTATGATTGGAGGAAAATTCTGAAGCAATTTTAGAAGCTGCTAAACTTTCACCACTTGATGGATTGAAATCAATAGAGTAGGTATTAATTGGATTGTTAGATAATTTATTAATTATGGATAAAATTACAGTAGAGTCGATGCCTCCGCCTAAATACATACCAAAAGGAACATCACTATTCATTCTCAAATTAACAGAATCTTCAAGCAAATAGGAAAACTTTTCAGAATAATATTCTTTATTTTTAATCTCATAATTTTCTTTGTTAGGTAATTGCCAATACTTAAAAATGTTTAACTGAGAATTTTTTACTATGCCATAATGCCCAGCTGGAAATTTTTTAATTCCATCAAAAAGAGTATTATTAGAAATAGTGTACCTAAATTGTAAATAACTACCAATTGCATCTTGATTTATACTTCTCTCATATTTACCGTATTTTAAAATAGATTTTATTTCTGAACTAAATATGAATTTATTATCAATTTGTAAATAATAAATAGGTTTGATACCTACCCTATCCCTAGCTAAAAATATATGATCATTTATTTTATCATAAATTGCAAAGGCAAACATTCCATTGAATCTTTCGACACAATCCTCTCCCCACTCCTCATAAGCTTTAAGAATTACTTCAGTATCAGAATTAGTCCTAAAAAAATGATTATTTTTTATCAAGTCTGACTTAATCTCTTTAAAATTATAAATCTCACCATTGAAAACTATAAAAAGACTATTATCAGAATTTGCCATAGGTTGATTTGCTGCTTTATTCAAATCAATTATCGCCAATCTAGTGTGTCCAATTGAGATATTTTCTGTACTTAGGTAACTGCTAAAGTCAGGACCTCTGTGATTGAGGCTCTTACACATCTCAGAGATTAAAGAATCATCTTTAAAACCAGAAAAACCAACAATTCCACACATAATTATAGTAATCTAAAATACAAGATATTTAATAAAGTAATATATTAGGAGAAACTATCTATAACTTCAACAATGCGCTCAGAGGCATTACCATCCCATAAGTCAGGAACAGAAAAAATACTATCCTCTTTTAATTTATTAAATACTATATCAGGTAAATTATTAAAATTTGTTCCTACCAATGTATTACTTCCCTTCTTTTCAGTTATAGGTCTTTCCGTATTCTCTCTTATTGTAAAGCAAGGAACACCAAAGAAGGTAGATTCCTCTTGTACACCGCCTGAATCTGTAATAATGAACTTTGATTGCTGTTGTAGACTCATAAAACTTAAATAACCTTGTGGAGGAATAATTAAAATATTATCAGATAATTGAAGCTTAAATTTTAATAACATTTTTTTTGTTCTCGGATGTATGGGCCATATTACAAGTATCTTTTCACTTATCCTACAAAGTGCATCCAAAAGACTTTTAAGGTTCTCTAGGGTATCAACATTTGAAGGTCTATGAATTGTAACTAATGCATATTTATTTTTAATTATTTTATGTTTAGCTAATAATTCATCACAATTAAAATACTTTTTAAAATTAATTATTGAATCAATCATGGTATTACCGACAAAAAATATTTGGTTATCATGCTTACCTTCTTTAATTAAATTAGTTTTTGCTTCAGGAGATGTTGTGAATAAAATATTACTAAGCTGATCAGTGACAATTCTATTAATTTCCTCAGGCATTTTACGATCATAGGAACGTAAACCGGATTCAACATGAGCGATGGTGATTTGTAATTTGGAAGCGACTAAAGCAGCTGCTAAAGTAGAATTTACATCACCAAAAATTATGACTAATTCAGGCCTGTTGGATAAAAATTCTTTTTCTAGCTCCATCATAATTTTAGCAGTTTGTTCAGCATGTGTTCCACTTCCTACATTAAGATCAATATCAGGTTTATTGATATTTAGTTCTTTAAAAAAAATTCCGGCCATATTATCATCATAATGTTGACCAGTATTGATCAATCTTACAGAGTATTTTAAGCTCTGCTTCAACAAATTAAATAATGGAAAAGCTTTTATAAAATTAGGCCTAGCACCAACAATTAAAGATATTTTTTTCACAATAACAATTTACTAA